>JACCDG010046696.1_pt1 | contig 262081 bp, 208 predicted proteins | sample 7442471 | NCBI WGS metagenome assembly JACCDG01 (sample SAMN15323444, study PRJNA562643) | freshwater metagenome | isolation source: river surface water | place: USA:Blue River Watershed | collected 2017-08-17
AATAGTGTTTTGAGATTTTCTTTTAGAGCCAATTCTTTTTTCACTAGTTGAGCAAGATTTTCTTTTAGATATGTATTTTGCTCTTCTGCAAAAAAATTGTTTAATTCTTCAAGGAAGTTATTTTCACAAAGCTTTTGTAGTAGGTCTATGATAGACTCCGAGTTATTTAATTGCAGAGACCCAAGTGGTGCAAATAATTCGTTTATTTGTTGATCTAATTCTCCCAAAGGCCCGGCAAGTTTTTCAAAAACGACCTTAAGTTCTTCTTTTTTTGGTATTTTTAATACATCGTTATCTCTAACTATAACTTTCATTTCATCAAGGTTGTTGATAATGTCTCTCTTTTGCCCAACCAAGTTATTTAGGTCTTGGTTCAAAAAATCTTGTTCTTGTATTGGGTTTACAGCTGTGGCTTGAATTAATCCTGCTCCAAAGTTGTGCTGAGTTACGGCAAAAATAAGCGCAAAGATAAATATGGTTTTGAGATTACTCATGACAGATGTTGCATATTTTTTGAAGATAAACCTTATTTATTATACCTGATTGTGTTTTTACGTCAATGAGGATTGGATTCAAATCAAATTCGTTAAAAAGATTTAAAAACGCTTTTTTATCGGGCCGATTTTGACAATTTTTTTAATTTTTTCATACTAAAAAAGTCTTTAGGCCAGCTCGAACAACTCCAATTTTGTATGCATTTTTATTTATTCTTTATTTTAATTTCATTTTCGAGCTTTGTGTTACAGGCATCAATCTATTTAAATCCTTTAGATAGCGCAGCTGAGCTAAAATACCTTCCAAAAATTCAACCCCAAATAGTTATTAAAGCTTGCAAAAATTCAGACCGTTGGCCCGTTATAGCCTGGTTTAGGGCAGATAGTTTTTGTGAACTTTTTAATTGTTCTTTATTTGCTTTCAAGCAAAAGCATCCTAACTCGTTGACCCAAGAGCGGGAGGATGAACTTTTTCACTTGTGCATAGCGAGAGATCTTGTTGACGCTATCAATTACTTGCATATTAATTCAACTCAAGAAAAGATGCTTGTTTTGATGGAAGCAAGTTCGCCACAGGTTCTTAGGCTTAAAATTAATGAAACTTTTTTAACTCTAATGAAATCGCTTTTGTTTGTTTTAAATAAGCGGGCTAATGATGCTAATTTGGCGACCGTATATGCTACTCAATTTATGGAGTCTGCTATGAACTTGCAAGATTATCAACTCGTGGCTGATTTTTTGGTTGCTGTCGCTAACGACGCTCAACTTCTCCCAGAAGAGGAACGGCTTTGTTTTTTAGAAAAATATTTAAATTCAGATTTTTTGTTTTTCGATACGTGGGGTCTTTATGCAATTTATTTTATTTTAGTTAAGCAAGCTTGTGATAAGGAGGCCTCTAATAAAATCAGAAATATCGCGCTGTGTTGTTATGAAGCTTTTTTGAACCAAATGTGCATTAAGTATGACTTCTCGCAATACCAAAATTTAACAGATGAATTTCTTGTCGATTTGATTCAGCCTTTTTTTGCATTTAGTAGGTTAGAAAATACAATGAGGACTTCTGTGCTATCGCAAGAAGAGCGATTGTTTTTAACAGAAAAACTCTTAAATTCTTTAAAAAGAGTTGGTTTGCCTGACCCCCATGAACCGGATGAATTAATCGTCGATTTAAATGCTATTGCACATTCCGATAATATAAAAGAATGCATGGACTTACTTGAGGAGGAGCGTGTTTATGTTGAAAATAATGCACAACAGTATGGCGCCATTCTTAAAAATGGTCTAAAAAATATTGCAGCAAAAAAAAGCAAAGTTCGTCGCTTGGAATGGGAGCCCCTAGAACCTGCAGCAAAAAAAAGAAAAATGTGAATAAATGAAGTTTTTTTACACAGGGTAGGTCTTTTTTGTTAATTGAATTTAAAAATGATAAAATAAATTCATAAGCCTATTTGCATCAACATGAATTTGTTAAAGAAAAGTCTTTTAGTTGTATCATTAATTTTTTCTCTTAAAAATCAACTTTTTAGCGAAGAGGTTGTCATTTCTGATGAAAGTACCGCTTTATCTAAGACGGATGGACAAGAAGCTGAAAAAGAACAGATACAGCAATCAAATCCTGAAATTGAACAGGGTAGAAGTTTTAAAATTAAGTTGTTGGGTGCGATTGCTGGAATAATAGTTGTATTGTTGACTGTGAAAAAATCTTATGAATCAAGGAAAATGTCTACTCAACCCAATGTTCAGCCTGAATTATTTGATGCAGGCCATGGTGAAAATCTGCCAGCAGGGAATGATAGCCCTGGAGAAAATGTTATAGATGACTTAGCGAATGCTTCTTCGCAAGCAGGCCATATCGGTGGTGATGTTTCACCGAGTTATCCAATATTTCCGAAAGGACCTGGTATGTCAAGTATGCTTGGTGGTAAATCGCCTCTGTCTGGCGCTAGCGGCGGCGCGGGAGGAATATTTGCTTTTAACGCGGCTCGCATGGCCACCTCTCCTAAGTCCGAGCCGTAAAACTATCGGCCAAAATTTAAAGTTAAAGCACTGGAACTTTGCAACCCAATATGCACAAAAACCTAAGAACATTAAATTTTTTACTTGGGCAAAGCTATTTTTGCTAAATTTATTAGCATGAGTTATTTTATGTTTAATAACTTTGTACATTTAGCATGAACTCTTTTAAAAACATGTCTTTTAATTTTCTTTTTTTACTATTTGTTAGCTTGAATGCAGTCCAAGAGTTGAATGTTGAGGCTCAGCCTGATGTGCAAGTTGAGTCAACATTTTTACCTGCGGGATCTGAAGAAAGCTTTCCTTTTATAAATAACAACACTCAAAATGAAAGCGCCATTGTTTCTGACATACCCCCTTCATCTGATAATCCCAAGGAGATTTCTGATTCTTCAGATGAGATTTTATTGTCAGAAGAAAATAGCGGTGGAGTTGATACGCCTCAGGGTTTAAATTCAGAGCCTGGTGAGCGGAAGCCGTATTCTTTCAAGGCTATATTTGCAGGAGTCGCTGGTCTAGCGGCTACTTGTGTATTTTTTTGGGGATTAGCAAGATATCATAATGCAAGTATACCGAATCAAGCAAGAGTGCCTGAAGGACCAAGTGAGGATGGTGTAGATTCCGATGAAGTTGTTAATCGCGATATTCCGGTGGATCATGCTGGTCCAAATACTAACCATAAAGAGATACCTCAGCCAAATTTGCGAGATGAATTTTTTGAAAATTTTAACACAAAATGGGGAAGGGCTGCCAATTGGGAGGCTTCTGTTTTGGCTAAAGCCGTTGACGATTTATTAAAAGAATTAGGCAATGCAACTTATTTAAGTAAAGAATACAAGCAAAAGATAGTTGACAAATGCTTATGGATTATTTGGGGTCATCCTAAGTTTACACGGGGTTGTGATACGAAAATTACAAAACCTGATCGTAAGCAAATTTTACAAGATCATACCGATATAAAAAAGGCTTTAGACAAGCTGATTACATCTGCCACGGCCGGGGGTTTTTTGCCTGTTTTTGAGGCAACCCTGCCGCATTCATATTATGTCCGTTCCAAAGATTCGAAGATCCGAACGCATATCAAAAACATTGCACAGAGTGGTTGCGAGAAAAACCTTAGCGAGGACGTTCTCGCTTATTTATATGCACATCGTGTCAAGGGGCGCCGTGAATTGACTATGTATAGTACCCCTGGATCGATTCTCAGAGAGTTTAGATTGGCATGCCTGAATGAGGACGATTTTTCTAATTCTATTAAGGTTCTTATAGATAACGGCCTTATTTCCGCCGCTCTTATAGCTAATGGTAGCAATCGCGAGTATCATATAACATTGGGGAAAATTGAAGATGTAGCAAAAATTAAAAAATCTGACCTTAAAAAAGTTGTACAATCTTTAATTTCTAGATTAAATGAACCATTTTTTCAATATATTGACGAACTTAAGGTTGATTTTTCCTCAAAGAATGTTGAGTGTGGGGTATTTTTAAAGCCAAACGATTTAGATGCCATAGCTTCATCTTCCAAGTTAGTTTGTTCTCTTGATGTTTTTTGTCAAATATTGCATTATGTGACTTCGATTGAATTATGCGACGATGATAAAGTCAAAATAAATTTTAAAGATGGCGTTAAAGATAAAGATAAAGAAAAGTTTAATAACGTATTTAAATCTGTAAAAATTACTGACGAATAGCGACAACTGCTACAGGCAATTTATAGAATTGCAGGACCTAGGTTTGTAGGCCCTGTTTTATTGTTAAGCCTTGATTGGTCGTAAAACTATTGGCCATCCTTTAAAGTCAAAATTTTTGCGCAGAACTTTTTCGATGCAGTTCAGTTCGCATTCGGTAAAGAACCTTGGTTCGCTGACATAAAGTTGGAACGTTGGTACTAGCGCTTTAAGCGCCCTAACCTTGAATACTTTTAGTAATTGAGTTTGTTTGTAGAGCGGCCTGTGCTGCAGATACGTTTGAACTATTCTTGTTGCCGCTGCTGTACTGATCATTGTGGTACTGCGTTGCCAAATTTCGTCTAATTTAGATCTAACCTTACCAAATCCTTCTTTGTTCAAGCATGAAATGCGAACTACCGGGACCTTGCTGAACAGGAACTTGTAACGTTTGATCATTCCTTCGAATAATAATTTTGAATTTTCGGTCATCAAATCGGTTTTGTTTAAAACGACTAAAACCGCTTTTTTTTGCGAAAGAGAGTAATCGAGCAGTTTTAACTCTTGGTTGCAAAAAGTTCCTTTTGACCCATCAAGCATCAAGATAACAATATTGCTTGTTCTTACGCTGCCCATTGCTGTTTTTACCATCATTTTTTCAAGGGGATCGTTGACGCGACCTTGTTTACGCATTCCAGGGGTGTCGATTAATTCAATTAATTGGTGATTGTATCTAATTTCGGATTTTACAGCTTCGCGGGTCGTACCTTCGATTTCCGAAACCATTGAGCGTTCGTTTTGGCTTAAGCCGTTTAAGAGCGATGATTTTCCAACGTTTGGTTTGCCTATGATTGCGACCTTAAACAAATACTTGTCGCTGTAGTTGGATTCTTTTTTAATGCATTCCGCATTTTCTTCATCAGATTCGTCTTCTTGTTCGATGGAGTCAAGCTCTTCTAGCTCTTCATCAAAGTCATCTTCTTCATCGAAACAATCTTCTTCGTCAAGTTCTTCGGCTAGTTCATCTAATTCGTTTTCAATTTCTAATTCTTCGCCAGTTTCTTCTTCTAGCTCATGAATCGCTGGCAGTTCTGCTACAGAGTGTGTTTTTTTCTGGACGGGTTGCTCTGCTCTTGCAAATTTGTGATTGATAAAATCAAGAAGATCTTTTATCCCAAGTCCGTGAATTGCTGATACATGAAACATATCTTTGGTGCCAAGCTTTAAGAATTGATATGCCTCGCTTTCCAACACTTTGTTGTCCACTTTGTTTACCACCAGCACAATTTCTTTTCCGAATTTGCGTAATTCTTTGAGAATGTTTACGTCTTGTTGCAATACCCCTGTTTTTACGTCACAAACAAATAGGACAAGGTTGGCTTGCTCGATTTTTACCAGGGCGATATCTTTGGTTTTTTGTTGCAATGGATTGTGGTTTTTTTCACAGAAAATACCTCCAGTGTCAACTAAGTCAACGATGCATTTGTCTAATTTAAGCTCACTTTCAATGTAGTCGCGAGTTACGTGATCCTTGTCAAAAACGAGATTTTTAATCGGTTTTTTTGTGATGCGGTTAAATAATGCCGATTTTCCTACGTTTGTTCGGCCAACAAGACAGATGAGAGCTTTTTTCATTTTGCAAGGTTCTTCAAGACTTATTCAGTGTAATTGCAATTTGATTATTGAGCAAGTCGCATTAGGTTTATTTATTTGTAAACAAGCGTTTTTTTATAATTTTAGGTAACCTCGCTTTTCTCAAGCTCTTATTTATTCAGTATGAAACTTTTAAATGGCTCCAACAAAAGTTCTCGCCCACGTGCTAAATGGTTTATTTTTACGGTATAGATTGGTTTTGAAAGTTCCAGATATTGCATAGTTGATTCTATTACCTCTGGCCATTCGATAAAGCAAAATGTTTTAGGGTCAAACAAATCTTCCTCTAGCCCAAGGGTTAAGAAGTCTTCCTTAGATTTTAAACGGTATAAGTCAAAATGTGAGAGGTAGTTCGAGTTTGTTAAATCGTACTTTTTTACGTATGCAAAAGTCGGGCTGTTTGCGTCTTTAATTTCGAAAAGGCTTTTGCATAGTTCCCGAATTAAAGTGGTTTTTCCTGCGCCGACTTGACCATAAAATAAAAAAATAGTAGGGGTCTTGCAGAGTTCTTTAAAGGTTGGAAGAAGTTTGGAATCTATTTCTTTTTTTTGGTAAACTATTTTCATTAAAGGCCTTTTCACCTGAACTAAAATGTTTTTGTGAGGCTAACTCAGAGGCTATGGAAGACTTACACATTATAAGAAAAAAATTAGAAAATTATAAAAAAATAAAACAAATTACCGAGGCTGCCAAGCTTGCGGCCGTTTCTAATTTTTCAATCACCTCCCAAAAGCTCGAAAAACTTCAAAAGATAGCATCAGAATCTTTGAATTTGATGAAAAAAATTTCCGCTCAGATAAAAGACGAACCTGGTGTTGATAAAAATGCTGAAAAAAATCTGTTAATAATAATTGGAAGCCAAAAGGAAATTCAGGCCCATTTTTTTTCTAACCTTAAAAAGATGATTGCTAAGCAATTCGATATAGCATCTTCTTTGCCCCTGGATATTTATTGTGTAGGGAAAGGCTTTGATAAAATTGTTCAGCTCGAAAAAGTTTCTTTTGAGCTTGTAAAACACTCTAAAAATCTTTCGTACAAAAAAGTTGGAGAGGTAACTCAGGAGCTTTCAGATTTTATTCGAGATCATGGTTTTGAATACAAACGATGCTTTGTTGCAAATATGAGTTTTAAAAGCTTTTTTATACAAGAACCCAAAATATCTATAGTTGCCCCTTTAAGTGAAGTTTCGGGGTTAATCAAAGTTGAATCTTCAAGCTCGGATGTTAATTATTTGTTGGAATTTGATCCCGTAAAAATGCGGGCATTGATTGAGCAAAAAACTTTGACATTAATGTTTGCCTTAGAAGTTTATAATGCCATTACGGCTGAGAACGCTGCAAATTTTATGATTATGAATAAAGCTGCCACAAATTCAGATAATTTGATTAGCGAAACTACCCTTAAAAAAAACAAGATTCGACAGATTCTGATTACAAAGCAAATTCTTGAAATTACAACTTATGTGGATGCTGAATAAAATGTTTGTTTGCTCTCAATGTCAATATTCTACCCCAAAGTGGCAAGGCAAATGTTTGAATTGTAATTCTTGGAACACGCTAACCCAAGAAATAGCTTCTACCACCTCAAAGCCGCTAACCCGTCCGTCTAAGGCTCTTGCAAAAATTAATGATATTGTAGAGTTAAAAAAGGATCGAATTTTATCCAAGTTTAAGGAGCTAAATGCTGTTTTTGGTGGCGGGATTGTTTATGGTTCTGTTTCTATTTTAACGGGCGATCCTGGAGTTGGAAAATCAACATTAGCTATGCAAGTTGCCGATTCGGTTGCGGAGCAGGGCTTTAAAGTTATTTATTTTTCCTCCGAAGAATCTTTAACTCAGCTAAAAAAAAAATTGTTGATGCTAAATTTGGAAAAGAGTCAGGTCTTTTTTTCCGAAGAAAGCGGGATTGAAGGAATTATAGATTACTTCAAAAAAGAAAAGCCCGATCTTTGTATTATCGACTCGATACAAAACTGTACGCTTGAGGATGGCCAACAAAATTTTTTTGGCCTGAATGCATTAAAAGAGAGTGTTTTTAGAGTTGTGCAGGCCGCAAAAGAATTTAATGTTGCTGTGGTCATGACTGGGCATATCACTAAGGATGGTTTTTTGGCGGGCCCTAAAATTCTTGAGCATTTGATTGATGCAGTTTTTTATTTGCAAGATGAGGTTGATTTTCAAAGAAAAATTTTAACTTCTGTAAAAAATAGATTTGGCTCTATCGATGAAGTGGGTTTTTTTGAAATGAACGAAAACGGCTTTCGAGATGTTGCAAATGTAAATTTGCAAATTTTGGAAGAAACAAATATCAAAAGCATCGGTTCTGTTTTGTTTTTGTCGTTTAAGGGAAGTCGTGCAGTTCTGTCGGAGTTTCAGTCGTTGTGCCAAAAAACTAAAAACGTAAACCCTCAGCGCGTTAGCAATGGGGTGGATTTAAAAAAAATCATATTAATTGCTGCCGTCTTAGAAAAGTATCTCAAAATAGAGCTTTCAGCCTTTGACATCTTTTTCAAAATTCGGGGCGGTTTAAAGCTGTCTGAAAATTTGTCCGATTTGGCTATAAGCTTGAGCCTGCTTTCGAGTTATTTCAAAAAGCCCGTGGACAATAAAACGATCGGAATTGGTGAAATTCACTTGAACGGAAAAATTTCATCGCTCCATAATGCTGAAAAATTAATTAAAAGCGCTGAAAAACTAGGCATTGAAAGAATTTTGTTGGGTGGAAATGCTAAAGAGGCTGGAAGTGGAAAAATGAATGTGGTTTCAATTACTCACGTTTACAACTTGTTGGAGCTGTTCAGTGAAAAATAAATTGGATTCTTCTTTGACCATAGATATCTTTTTGAAAGATGTTTTAGCTCAAAACACTTTGCCAGCATCATTTTGTTACGTTTTTGTCACAGATGAAGATGGCCAATTGTTGCTTTCAAAGCTAAAAAGCTATTGGGAGCGTAAATTTCAAATAGTTTTTTCATCAGATTCATTTGAGTTACAAAATCAAAGCTTGTTTTCTAAAAAATCAATTTTTTGGTTTAATGATGCGATCGATGAAATTGACTTGAACCTTGTTTCAAACACGAGTGACAGCTTTGTTGTTATTACTTCTAAAAAAAGAGCTTCTTTGTGCAAAAATGAGAATAAAATCGTTGTCGAATTTAAGAAGAAATACTATTTTAGTTTTTACGAGACGCTTGCTGAAATTTGTTCGCTAAATCTCGGAGCGAACAAAGATAAATTAAACCAAGAATGCTCTAAATTTGTTTTTGATAAAATTGATAATTTTTGCCAGTTTTTAATTTTGGCTTCATTTGCTGGACGTTCCCTGTCCCAATTTATCAGTCTTTATTCTCCTATTTTCTTAGAAAAAAACATTTTTGACATTGAAAGATCTCTGTTCGAAAAAAATACTAAAAAATTTTTTACAGCATGGTTGCATGCTAAAGAAGATTTTGACTTTTTATTCTGGACCGCGTTTTTGCAAAATAACGCTTGGAAAAAACTTGATGAAGCCAACTTTTTAGAACTGAAAAAACTGTTTAATGACCTTTTCTTGGCTGAATTTTGGAGCAAAAATTACTCTAATCAAATTTTACTTGAGCCCGCCTTTTTTGATTTCATGCTAAAAAAACAAGGCGCTTAAAAACGCCATAAGCGTAATTTTTTGTTATGGATTTTTATCTTAAATTTGACCTTTGATAAATTTGTAAACAATTGATTTTTTAATGGCGCCTGAATTACATCGTTGAATAAAAGCGATGATTTTGTATGCAGGCGTTGTTTGAGAAGTTTTATAACAAAAAAAAAGTGTTGGTTACAGGTGGGGCTGGTTTTATTGGTTCTAGGCTTGTAAAAACGCTTGTTAATCTAAACGTTGATGTTTCTGTTTTTGTCGCTGATAATGTTTGCTCAGGAAAAATTGATAATCTTAAAAATGTTTTACACAAAATTAAATATTTAAACTGTGATTTAAATGATTTAGCTTGTTTGCAAAAATTGTTCGAGCACAATTTTGATGTTGTTTTTCATTTAGCTGCTGTTTCAAGTGTTCCTCAAGCAAACGAGAACCTGGATCTTTGTTTTAAAACTAATGTTTCTATGCTTGAGAATATGGCTAATATTTTAAAAAAAAAGCAGATTTCACCAACCGTTGTTTTTTCCTCCTCATCGGCTGTTTACGGTGAAACATCAAGTCAATGCGATGAAAACTCTCCATGTAACCCATCGTCTATTTATGCTCAATCAAAAAAACAAGGCGAGGATATTTTGCAAGATCTCTCTGCAAGCTTTGGCGTTACAATTTTTGCCTTAAGGTATTTTAATGTTTTTGATAAAGACGAGAGTAAAAGATACCCTTCGCTTTGCGCTATTTTGCGGAAAAAGCTTTTGGCCGGTGAAGATATTCCTGTCTTTGGGACAGGACAACAAACCCGCGATTTTGTTAATTTAGAACAAATAATTGAGGCAAATTTATTAGCAGGCACACAAAGCAACAAGCAGTTTAATGTTTTAAATGTTGCGTCAGGCAAGTCTGTGTCTGTGCTTGATGTTGTAAATCTGCTTAAAACTGAATTAGGTGTTGTGAATGCTAATTTAAAATTCTTACCGCCACGACAAGGGGATGTTCTTTGCTCTAGCGCAAGTGTTGAAAAATTTACTAAGTTTAAGCAAAATATTTTGGATTTGGCCGGTGTTTGATTTGCCGCTTTTTGCCTACATTTTGGTTTTTGCTCAAATTGTTTTAGAGGTTTTGCCTGTTAGCAGTACTGGGCATTTAAAATTAATTAGGCTTTTTTTTAATGTTCAGTCTTGTTCTGGATTGGATGTTTTGCTTGATTGCGTAAATTTAGTTAGTGATTTCGTTGTTGGTTTATTTTTTTTAAACAAAACTCACTTTAAGCTTTTTAGTTTTAAGCCGCATATCATAAAAGAGTCTCTTGATTCGGGGTCTGTTTTTATAACCTATGCTTTGTGCGCTAATGCGTGTACAGCATTGATTTATCTTTTGTTGGACAGATATTCATGTTCTTCTTTGAGCTTGATTTATGGCTTTGCGATATCTTTTTTGCTTGTGAGCTCAAGTTATTTAAAAGATCGATTTTTTGATAACAAAATAGAGTCTTTAGATCTTAAAAAGGCTTTGATAATTGGAGCCTTCCAGTCTTTAGCTATTTGTTTCAGGGGCGTTTCTCGCTTTGGGACCACCTTCGTCGTCGCTCGTTGGTTAAACCTCAACGTTGTTGAGTCATTATTTTTTACATTCATTATGCATGCTCAAATTTCATGTGCCATTTTATTTTATCATTTTTTGAGCGGGAAGCTGTTTTTAATTCTAGATTTCTTAAAAGACCCCATTTTGTGGGCATGGATTATCCTTGGTGGGGTTGCTTCTTACGTGTTTTTACTGTTTGTTTATGAATTGGCAATAGCTAGAAGATTTTATTTTTTTTCATTTGTTTACCTTTTTTCAATAATTCTGCTACTAAAAAGTTGCTTTTGATTAAATAAAAATATGAATAAATTAATAGTTTTTTTAGGTTGTGTTTTGCTTATTGGAAAAGACCTTAGGGCCAGAAGAAGAACTATTTCTGCGCCAACATCTTCAGAATCTACAAACATCCCTCTTTCTACTTTTTTAAATTCAACCAGCAGTGATGAACTAGATACAACGAGGGCGCCCTTGGATTTTTCTTATATGCCATCGGCTTTAGAGTCGTACATAAATTCTACGGGACCAGATGGTTCGCCAGCTTTTTCTTCAACAGAGAAAAGTGATTTTTTAAATGCGACGGAATCCGACAGGGTTTCTGGTCTCATTGCGAGAGATGCAACAATGGTTAAATTCATGAAAACAATCTCAGCTCACTGCATGAATTCATGTTGCATGACAGAATTTAACGTTAACGGAACTAATCAGAGAGCTTTTTATGTTATAGATGAAGGTTTTGTGGATCAAGGACAAGATACAATTAGCGTTGCGGGAGATTGTGCGTGTGGAGGTTGTAATAGTAAAATGTTTAGCCTGTTCCTTGGTCAATCAATATCCACGCCGTTAAGTGGCCCTCAGTTGTCGCTTCAGGCTTCTGTTTATTCGGCTCGTAATACAGAATCTAACCCGTCCTTGCAAATTGCAGCTGTTAAGCAACTCCGGGTTGTTCACCCTATTTTATAAATGCCAGGGGTTTTGTGGGACTGAGAAAGTTCTTGAAACTTGGTCATGCTTGCGAGGCGAGCATGACCGTGGGTAGATAATCAAGATCGTTAATTTATCGTTAATTTATCGTTGAGCCAGGATTAAACAAGCCTTTTTTAATACAAAACGTTCTCTATGTTTTTTAACTTACCCGAGAATCTGGCATCTTTTTTAATTTTCAACTCTACCTTTGAAAGCGCGTTAAGCACGGTGGAATGCTTTCTTCCTCCGACATAGAAACCTATTGTCCTTAAAGAGCAAGATGTGTGCTTTTTTAGTAAGTAAGCGACTGTTTGTCTGGCCGAAATGATAGAGCTATCACGCTTTTTTGAGGAAAAGTCTTCACTCGACAGCCCATAGTTTTTTAATACGGTTGAAAGAATTTGGGTTGGCTGGAGCGGGGCCTTGTCGGATCTTGCTTGTTGAACAAAATTAAGCTCTTTTTTTGCTAGGTCTAGTGACATTGGGTTAAAGGTTAGCATTGTTGTTGCCGCCAGCCTAATTAATGCCCCTTCCATTTCCCGGATATTGGTGCAAAAGTTTTCTGCAATAAATTCAAATACGTCTCTGGTTAGGTCAATTTTTAATTCTTCAGCCTTTTTTTCCAAGATAGCTATTCTTGTCTCGACTGTTGGCATAGTGACGTCTGCGATTAGGCCCCAGCTGAATCTTGAAATCAGCCTATCTTGAAAGCTGCTTAACTGCGCAGGGGGGGTGTCGCTTGTCAGGACTATTTGTTTTTTTTCATCATACATTTTGTTGAATATATTAAAAAAAACTTCTTGAGTTTGCTCTTTGTTTGTAAAAAATTGAATGTCATCAATGAGTAAAAGATCTATTTTACGATACTTTTCCGAAAAGTTTTGTAATTTGTCGTTTCTGACTGACTGAATGAATTCTTCCACAAAGTCCGTTGAACTTTTGTAAATTACTTTGCTGTCAGGAAAGGCTTTTTTGTATTCGTTTCCGATACAGTGAAGCAAGTGGGTTTTTCCTAACCCAGTTTTTCCGTAGATGAACAGCGGGTTGTATCTTCTGGCAAAGCCTTTTGATATCGCTTGTGCAGCAGAATATGCCAAAAAGTTATTCGGTCCAACAATAAAATTTTTGAATGAATACTTATTGTTTAAGCTGCTTTTTTTAGCTTTTAAATTACTTTTAGCTGTTTGGTCTAAAAACGTGCCTTCAGTTTCTAGGGTTTTGGAGCAATTTTGAGGCTCTGAGCATTTGTTTTTTTGGTCACAGGTAGAAGGCTCTTTTTGCTCTTTTGATCTATTTATTGATGTTATGGTTTTGTTTATAACGAATCCAATTTCGATACTGTCTTGTTGAAGTTCGCTGGGGAAAAAAGACTTAAAAAGGTTTAGGTAGTTAGATTTTATCCAAGAATTCACAAAATTGTTTGGTACCGAAAAAATGAGTTTGTTTGTCTCCTTGTTGAATTCTAAGATAGAGACTGATTTAAACCAGGTGTCAACGACCTGTCCGCCGACTTTTTGAGTGGCCGTTTTTAGAAATTTTTCCCACAACTCATTTAAAAACATCTTTTTTTCCGGTGAATTTTTTGTGCTACTATCTACTGAGCTAATTTATCAACTTATTGATTATAAACCTATCAAATTTTTAAATTAACTCAAAGCTAACAATTTTTTTTTAGATGACATCTTTCAAGTATGAAATATTATTTATTTTTATTGTGCTTTTATTCAATAAAATAGACTTTGACTCGACAACGACGTTAGCCCCCTCGGATACCCCTGTTTCTGCCTCAGGGGCTACCGCAACGGTAAACAAGACTTTGAGCGAAGGCGCAAGCTCTTCACTTTTTACAAAGTTAACAGGAACGTCGCTTGGTAACTTTGGCAAGCAGGTTCAAAATATCATTACAAATCCAATTGATAGTTCCGATAGCGGATTGACCCAATTTTTAAAGCTTACAACTCAAACTACTGCGGCATCATTAGGTATTTCGCCAGATATTTTACAAAGTATTAAGTTTGCGATGCCTTTGATTAAGTTCTTTAAAAGTTTCCCTGATGATTTTGTAAAGAGCCAGAAGCAGTGGTCTTTTGACTCTGACAACATTAGCGTGGTGCATTCAGAGGTGGACTCTTATGGTAATTCTACGCCCTCTGCACAAATTAAGTTTGATTTGAAGTTTAAAGGTCATGGTGATTTAAACCAGCCGATTGGATATTCGATTAGCGATGGGAAATATTATTTTGTTCCCGGGCAAAATTTATTTGAGCTTTACAGTACCGATATCACAAAGCCGCGTGAAGTTAAAAATTTGCTTGATCCTGCATTAAGAGATACCTTGGTCAAAGGCATGAGCATTGTAAACAACGATCAAGTTCAATCAGTTGTTGGAGACTTTGTTAAAATTTTTGATCGCCTTGGATTATTGTATCCACAAGACATTTTTTTATTTAAGATTTTCCAGTTATTGAATTCCGCAGCAAAAAATAGTTCAAGCGGGGCTTCTTATCCTCGTATCGCTCACATCCCGTTAGAAGTTATGACCCTTGTATCTAGACTTTTAAAGACGCCAGATTATGATAAAACCATGCAAAATCATGGTGGATCTAATATCAAGGCTTCGGCGTGGGACCCTAAAAAAATAATTTACTTCAATAGCCCTATCGATGCATTGTCGTCTTCTTTGATTAGTGGATCCCAGGGCTTGTTGAGATCTATTAATAATTCTATTTCCATAAAAACATCACTTGATGAGTGGAACACCTTTAAATCTGTTGGTTCATCTCCGGTTTTAGACGCTAATTTGCCAGGCCTTGTAAATGAAGTTTGGTCAGCGCCAACTTATGATGCTAGGGCTAATATTATATTGAACAAGTTATTGTTGCTAAACAACTTCATTCAATATAACGCAAAAGAGCAGCAAGTGTTTTTATATTCGATTGCTAACCATATTTCGGAACGACACAAAGGATTACTGGCGTATGTTTTATTATATCAAAAGCAAGCTTTAGGATTAGTTTCTTCGTCTCAGTCAAGCGTTAATGTTGATATTGGTCTTGTTGCCAAGGCCGTTAATGTTAGGTACAAAAAACTACTAACTATGATCGATGCTTGTTTGGACATTTTGACAAGCTTGTCCTCCACAACAAACTCATTTATTTTGCAGATGACTAAATATTTTACTTCACAGAAAGAATTGCTTGGCCAGGAAATCGATAGCTATCAGCTAGCGATAAATAATATAGTCGCGAATCCTGCTGGTGCAAATGAAATTCAAAGCCTAGTGGATGAAATAGAAAAGTATTTAGATTTAGCCGCGATTGACTTAAAAATTGATTCTGAAGCCAATACTTCGGTTGGGGTTTTTGATTATTTAACCATGAAGTTTAACGATGTAAACACAGCTTTACAAAAACGATTCCGAGGCGATTTTGGATACATTGTCGATCCTGTGCCGCTTAGCACTGCAGATACCATCAAAGAGGCTTTAGCTATAATTTTTAGAGCCAACAGCAATCTTGAAAAAGTGTCACAAGCATTTAAAAACGATCCAACCGAATATTTGATGTATGACTCAACCGGAGCTCTCCAGCGAGTTAAAGGCTCAGCCCTGTACCAAGAAACTTTAAAGAAAGCTGCAGATCTTTTATTGTTTATTAACAAGGCTGACTACGAATTAAAAAACAATGCGATAAAGCTTGGTGTGTCAAATGATTCTAGCGATTTAACTCAGCTCAAATCTTCAGTTGAAAATGCATCATTGACACTAAATATGGAGTTTTTAAATTACGCACGTCAGTATCATTTTGATTGCAGGAAAACAGACCCCCTGAGTGCATTGAATCCGTTAAAGACGAGCGTTGGAGAATTAATCGCTAAGACCAAAAATATTGTACTAACTCAAGATTCTATAGCTAGAAAAGCGACAGAATCTTTAATTTCTAAAAAAGCATTGTTCGGTTCAAATGTTGAAGTTGAGTTGGCAAAATATATTTTAACAACAGTATTATCTAATTTAACGAGCTTTATTGAAGCAAGCAATTTTGCGGCAGGTAAAAAAATTGAGTTGGACAATTTAACTGCAGCAATAGAAAAGGGCTCCAACGACTTGATAGCTATTAATGATGCAAAAAAGAAGCTGCCTGTAAACGTGGTTGATCAGTCCCTTGAAGATTCTCTGACTTCCGTAACTAACGCTATAAAAAGCAATTCCGATAGAAAGGTCAGAGTTGCGTTGCAAATTCAGTCTTTTGCTGATTTAAAAAATTGGTTAACAGATTGTACAAACTCATTATCGACAAAAACTTTTGCGCCCGATGTTTTGTCAAAAAAAGGATCTGTGGTTAATCCAATAAGTTTTTTTAAAGAGGTGTTTATTCCTAATTCAGGTGTTGTTGCTGTAGACCAGGATGCACTGTTCAAATTTTTGGGAGCATTATTTTTAGCCAAAACATCCGGCACTAATTCTGTAACAACTTATTTAACGTTTGAAGGAGGCGTCCCGATGTTGGAAAACCCAAATAAGGATTTGGTTGATTTGAATAAAGAATTTATGGCTCAACTAACATCTATGCTCTCTGACTCTGGATACGAAGCTGTTTTGTCTAAAATAGACGTCTTAAAAAAAATTACATCTCCAGAGGCTTTTACTCGCGTAACGTTGCTTGATGATGGTATTAACTCATTACCAGAAACGATTAATTCAACTATTTCATTAGTCACTACGGAAAAAACCAGCGTTGCATCTTCATCCGCGGACCCAGTTAAAGTTCTTATTGTGGATAACCAAAACAAGATGAATGCATTTGTTAGCAAAAGCCCTGATTACCCAACTTGTGTTAATGCATTTTTAGCCGAAAATTTTAAAGCATTAATGAAGCGCTCGGGAAGCTTTGCAACATTGCCATTGTTGATAAATCCTTTGCTGCTACAAACAACAGGGCTTACTGTTCAATCTTTACTAGTTTCTCTTGATACAGACCAAGAGGCTCAGGCATTTAAAGAGCTTAATGACATGATAAAAGAAGTTGTGCCCGATGGATCAGCATTAATTAAGGTTCCAGAGAATTTAGCTAATCAAGGCCAGACTCAGTCTGATATTTTAAAAGAGCTTGGAGATGCGACCTCTTCGCTTAGCATGGAGAGCGTTAGAGAGCAGGCCAACGCCCTTGCAAATTCACCAACTCCGATCCCTGATTATAAAATTTCAAACGCGGATGGAAAGCTTATTGATTCTACCAGCGGCGTCAGCGTCGCTATTAGCGAATCTCAAAAAGCAGCGATTTAACTTTAGGTTGCCCAGTAATGGGCAACCTCATTTCTATCAAAAAGATTGATACATTGTTGTTGGATTAGTTGAATTAATAGGCCTTGTGGGCTGGTAAGAGAAGGGCTCTTTTTCAGGAGACCTTGGAGGTTGAGCTGCCGCTCGAGGACTTGCGTTGCTTGAAACAGGGCTTTTGTTTGGGTTTTCGCTGGTTCTTGCCTGCGTCAACTGCCGTTGAATGACATTTATTTGTTGTTCAATATTTTGCAATTTGCTGTCTTGCATTTTGGCCGATAGAGAATTTTGCTTTGAATTAGAATCTGATAAAATAACTTCTTTTCTTAACTCTAAGACTTCATTTTGTAGTTGGTTTATGGTGCTTTGAAGAATTGATGTTTGATGTGTATATTCCCGCAAATCCTCCAGTTGGCGTTCTAGGCCTTCGATTCTTTTCTCATAGCCGCATTCTTTTATGTCATTTTCGTCCATCATTTTTTGCGCTTTTTCAAGGGTAGCCTTTTTGAGGTATGAAGAATCTTTGAGATAAAAATGATATGCTGCCATTAATGCTAAAAAGGTCATAAGGCTGCTAGAGAATGAATTATTAGGCTTTGGTTTATCTTGGATAGACTCTTCGAGATTTTTTAGTTTATTATGTAAGTCGATTTGCGATTCGTTAAGCTCTTTAATTTTGCTTGATTCATACGATGGTTCTGTTTCTTGCGTCGCCTCTTCATCTAATTCGCTTTCTTCTTCAATATCTTCTATTTCGGATTCTTTATCGTAATTGATGTTGTTTAAATTTAATGATTGTGTCGTATATGTAATTGCGATTATAGCCAAAAAATACTTATTCATAGAAATTCCTCTTTCCCCTTTTGAATTGGATGATTTTTGTCTAAAAAGTTTTTTAAGTCTATGGAGCTAACTTGCGTATAAAGTTCGGTAGTGTTTAAGCTTGTATGTCCTAATAAAATTTGTACAGCCCTGAGGTTAGCGCCCCTTGCCAAAAAGTGTGTTGCGCAAGAGTGTCTAATCATATGTGGGGTGATGTTTTTTCCGCCAAGGTGGGGTGAAAATAGCGTTAATATGTTTTGAATCATTCTTGTGGACAGCCTAGATCCCTGCCTGCTTATGAATAAATAATCACTTGGGTTTTCAGAAAGACAGCGTTCCTTTTCTAAATAAATCTGCAACTTTTGTTCGGCATATTTTCCAAAAATAGCTATTCTGTCTTTTGAACCTTTTCCTTGTGAAACGTTCATTGTTTTTTCGTTCAAATCGATATCGCTAACCTTTAGATTCACTAGTTCTTGACAGCGAATTCCTGTTGAATAAAGAACTTCTAAAATAGCCGCTTCTCTTAGGGGTTGTGTTGATTTTATGTCTGTTGAACTTAAGTTTAGCAGCAACAACATTTCGCTCTCGCTGAGCACCTCTGGAAGTTTTTTTTCTATCTTGAGCGGTTTTACGCTTAAATCAAGATAGACACTACGCTCTTCCAGATAATTTTTAAAAGTTTTAAAGCAAGAGAACGTTCTTGATATCGATGAGTTTTTTAATTGTTGATTATACAAAAGGCTTGTTAAGAAATTCTTTATTGCGTTTTGAAAAGATAAGGATTTGTTTTTTTGCCAAAAAGCCATCATGTTGGCCAAATCTGTTTTGTAAGCCCTTAATGTGTTGTGAGATAGCTTGCGAACATAACTTAAATGGTTTATAAAGTCGCCAACTGTCGCCTTAGCTTGATTTTTATCCACAATTAAACAATCAATTTGATCAGTTAAAATTCTAACGGAAGAGCTTTTTTTAAGCTAGGAAAAAAGCTCTTCTTCTGAAACTATTTTTTGGTTAAGGCGTCAAACTTTTTATTTAAATCTTCTTTCTCTTGGTCCAAAGATTTAATTAATTGCCTTAATTTATCAATTTCTTCTAGAACAGATTTTTTTTGCCCGCTCCGGATAGAAATTTTTTCTTTAGATTTAATTTTATTTTCTTTTTGAGTGATTTCCCGATTGATTTGTTCTATTTTTCGCAAAATAGAGGATTGCTCTTTTTGATCCATTTTTTGTTTTTTTTCCGTTGGATCTTCTTGCCGCTCTGAGATTGGAACGACTAAGCTTACAGAAGGTTCCTCACAATATCCACCCCAGCAGAATGGAGAATAATATCTTCTTCGCCACGTTGGACGAGCATCTATGTACGAAGAGACATAGGGCCCGTGTCTATGGCCGAAACCAAATCCAAATCCAAATTCAGCGTAAAGAGAAAGGCTGACTAATAAAAATGCTGCAAAAAAAGATAATTTTTTTATCATGTTGTAATCAAGACGCTTTTATTTAAACGATACAACTTACTTTTTGCGTTTAAAATGATTTTTTTAATAAATCTTAGATTCGGCAGCAAAAATGATTAAAAAATAAGAATAAATATAATTAAAGAGGATCTCTAAGGCTGAAGCCTCCATAATTTAACGCTGGTGATGCCAAGTATGGCGTAAGCGAACCCAGGAGGCGTATTTTATAAGGCGTTCATCCTCGATTTATCGGTAGCGCCAGGCCGAAGCCTTGGCGTAGGATGGCGATCAAGCCTTAAACTCTCCTTTAAAAACTAAGTAATGTGTTAATAGAATGTGATAATTATGGATCTCCAGAAAAGCCTCAAGATGACGGCCCCACAGGGGCCATTCGTTAGCAGAAGATAACCATCCATAGTAGTTTTAGCAGAGGCGGGCGTCGGCTGAAGCATCCATGATTTAACATAGACGAAAGCTTATGGTCTAAAAATTAACTTTTTTTATTTTAGATCGCTCTCCTATAAAAAAGTTGTTTTTTAAAAAGTCTTTGCATTTTGAGAGATTATTTATTTTTTCTGGAGATATTTTTTTTTGTAGATCTAGAAAGGCGATCATGTGTGTTGCTGTTTGGATGTAGTAATCATCCATAAGAGCTTCAACTCTTTTTTGCTCCATGTTTTTTGAGTCTTCTTCGTCTTTGTTAAAATCTTCTTTGCTGATTGTTTCGAACAAATCCTCTACTTTTTCTAGGGGCTTGTCTTTTTTTCCACTTTCTTCCAGCTCGTTGAAAACGCTTTCGAATTTTTCTATTTTTTTAGTAGTTTTTTTGTCTATTTCTGAACTGTCACAGGGTTTTTGGTTTTTTGCGATGTAACTGATTTCCTCTTGAGTTATGTGGTGCTGAATCGTTTTTTCCTTGCCGTACATTTCGAACAGGAATTTTTCTTCAATAGAAATATTGCGTTTTGGGCTTAAGAAAAAGTCTGGCTTTACCCCTCTAGCTTGGACGCTTTCACCCTCTTTGTTTGTGTTACTTGGCAAAAAGTATAATAATGTTGTTATTTTGATTGCGCTTTCGTGGCTAATCGGGATCACCTCTTGAACAGAGCCTTTTCCAAAAGTAGTGGTTCCCATTAAAAATATTTTTGGTCTGGGGTGAATGTTGTTTTTTTCCATTTCTTCGGCATGAAATTTTAAAGATCCTGCCAGAATTTCTGCCGCGGAGGCCGTGAAGTTATTAATCAAAACAAAGATGCTGATGTCTCTTTTTAAGATAGGATCCTGGTCGGTTCTATATTCCTTCTGCAACAAGTTGTTGCGGTCTTTTGTAAAGACAACAAGTGATTTTTTAGGGACAAAAAGTGAGGCTATTTCCACAGAAGCTTCCATCAATCCGCCAGGATTGCCGCGCAAATCTAAAATAACACCTTTGATATCTTTGCTTTCATTGATTTTTTCAACAACTTTTCTCATTTGAGTTGATGATGATTCAGTAAATGATTTTAAGTTGAGATAAAAAATTTGGTGTGATTCAAATAAGTATGCTAGTGAAAATTGTTCGCTAATTGTGTCTCGCTTGACCTTGAAATTTAATATTTTTTTGTTTCGCAAAACTTTTAAATCAACAACACTACCGCGAGGCCCTCTTATTTTTGAAACTGTATCTTCAAGGTTGATCCCTTTTAGCGATATTCCATCGATAGCTAAAATCTTGTCTCCAGCCAAGAGCCCTTCTTTGTGCGCAGGTGAACCTTCTAGCGTGTCGATTACTAGCAAATGTTCGTCTCCTGCATTTTTGTTCAAGATGTTAACGCCGATTCCGGAAAAATTACCTGAAATGCCGTCCAGCGTTTGCTGATAATTGGGTAAATAGGCTGAGTGAGGGTCCAGCTTGGGTACGGCTTGTTTTAAGGCATCTTCAATAAATTTTTTAATCTCTACAGATCGATATGATTTATGATTTAATACGCTAATTACTTCAGAAAAATTTCTAAGGGATTCTATTATTTGTGCCTCTTGCTCTTTTTTTGTGCTGCAATTCTCTGCGAAGGCTAAGCAAAGCACTGCCGCCTGGAACAAAAATTTCATATCTTGGGCCTTGTAAAAAATCGATTAGATTAAACCGAAATTTATTTGTTAAATGAAAGATTTAGGGTTTGATTTAAGATTATTGGTTTGTAATGATGATTTTGTATAGTTAAACCTTTTTTTTTCAGGCTTAACATCTCGGCTGATTGTTTTGGTTTAGTTAAGCAGTGCTTGCTTCCTCGTTTAAAAGTTTTTGTAAATCTTGTATGGTTAACCCTTTAATGAAACACTCTTTGTAACTACTATTAGTAAAAGAAATTGTTTTATAATTATTTTGGTCAGAAAAAACCACGTTTTTTAGCAGTTGTTTTTCCTGAATATAACCGTGTTTTGATACAATAACCAGGAATAAGGTATTTTTTGAATCGCGCTGAATTAAACAAAAACCCTCGTCAATGTCTTCATATCCAAATCTGTCGGATAATGGAGCTAAATATAAAATTGTATGCTCGACGAGCAAGGCATAAAAGACGCTCCAAAGCGCATAAGCCATGGTTAAATCGAGTTTCTCTATTTCCTCTGCGCACTCTTGTTTTGTTGAAACAGAATGTCTATATAGACATACGCTATTTATAGCATATTTTTGAAGAGGGAACGGTTTATAGCTTGGATGTGTAGCAAATTGTTTGCGCGACATTGAAGCCTTTTTTGCGATGGCTTGAATTAAAGCTTGTTTGATGAAATGGCGATTCCCAATATTAAACGACCATGTGTTAAAGGTCTCTTGATCGATTGTAAACGTAGAAAAGTCGTTTGAAAATGTTCCGATTGCCTCTAGTGATTCACGAATTTCTTTTATTTTTGAAAGATTGTTTACTTCATTGATGATACTGTCCGTGTCGTTATTAATGACTCTTAGGCATGAAATTTCAGAGGAAAATAAAATTAATACTATAAGAAGGGGTGCCATGGACATAGAAGGTCAAGATGTTGAGTCATATAATTTTTATGTACTCTAATAATCCTTTAATGTCAAATTTTGGTGGCAAGCTCGAGCTTACGTTAAATTTAGGATTTCCTGCAGGGTAAACCATCACCTTGTTTGGAATCAAACATATCGCTTGTGGGTCTTTATTTGATTTGTTAAATTGTGCAGGTCTATTTTTTGTAAATATTTTGTGTTTAAAAAAGCGTCTTTGTTATTTGTTTTTACAAATTTATTTTGTGTTGGCGATTCATCCAAATATTCAGATCTTCATCGTTTTGAAACAGCTGATAGATATGAGGTTGTTAAATTTGTTGGGGATAACGGTGATATTAAAGTAGCTAAACTAATTAATAAAAATTCTGATGTGGTAATTCAACAAGCTAAGCTTTTTGCAATAGAGGACCTACTAAAGACTTTTAATGATGCTGGGTGTTGCATTGCCCTTGTTGAAAGATTTGAAGATGCTGCAGATAAAATTGCATTAATTTATCCTTATAAGGGAGATGTTATTCATCAAAGTGATTTAACTCTTGAGCAAATTGTCTCTGTTGTCGTGATTATGGCGAAAATTCATAATTTGCGATTAGGCGAACGGGTCGTCAATATCCCTAAATCAATTTCCGGGTCCGCTGAATTGTCTTTGCGCGTCATTTTGTTAGAAGACAATAAATTTGTCAAAAAACACATCTTGGATACTTTTTTGATAGAGCGGACTCAAGAAGCTTGTAATAATGATGAATCATTACTTTCAATTGTGAATAAAGCTTGGTTTAACGAGGGGGGCGATATAACCGAAGAAATACGTCCAGAATTTTGGACAGAAATTGTTTCTACAGGAATCACTCAAGATAAAATTATGGATGTCTTAAATTCTTTTATCGATAAAATAGACGCTCAATGCTTTAATAGGCAAGATGAGTACGAGGAGCTCCAAGTTGTTTCGCATTGCAATTTTGAGGCTCAAAATATTGTTTGGGATGAAGAGGTGACCCCCACACTTGTTGGAAACAGCCATATAGGGCATGTCAATCCGCACGCAGAAATTATCAGGTTTGCTTTGACGCTTGCAGGTTTTTACCATCAGCAGGAGAATGTGGATTTTGATAAAATAAATTTTATGCTTAAAGCCTATGAATCAAATGCGCCAAGTTTTGGAAAAATTTCACAAGACCAAATTTTGTGTGAAGCTGAAAAATACTTGCTTGATGCGCAGGGAACAACGCGTTGTATTATATTTTTAATTGAACGTCTTAAAAATGATCCGTTAGGTAAAAGCTTGGCTATACAACAAAAAAAAGTTCAAGCACAAATTGGTTTGCGAAAACTTTATAATTCCGTTCGTTTTTTTAATAAGTTGACTTTTGCTTTACAACAGTTACCCTTGCTTAAACAATAAAGTTAATGCTTAAGGGGAGACTTGTGGTTAAGTTTATTTTTACAATTTTATGTTTAACTAATTCGTTGTGTGTTTGGTCTACTGCTATTTTTGCTGATCGTCACTCTGTGGTTATTCTTGAAAACGGAAAGGTTCAAAAAGCGTTTGAAGACATAGATGACAACAAATGTTTTTTTGAACAATGCGAAAAGATTGCTCAAGTATTTGCTTTAAGCGGAATTCCTATTGCGGTTGCCAACGTTGTTAACGAAGAATCCCAAGAGAGAGTTTTGTTAAACGAACAAGGTAAGTGCGTAACGACTTATAATTATCTTGGCGAAGTATTACCGCTAAAAGATTGGACTTATGAGCATATCGAAAAAGTTTTAGAACTTATGGCGAAAATGCATTCTTTAAACATTCAATATCCAAATTATGTTGAAAAAAAAGAAGATGAAATAATTAGAAAATCAAAAAATTTTTCTTGGCAAGAGTCTTTTTACTCGGAAAACGATTTTATAAAAAAAAATATTCGTGACACATTTACCATCGAGCGAGTGCAAGAAAAAGTAGAAGACGACGCAGAAAAGCTTGAAATTGTTAATTCAGCATGGTTTAAAAATGACGCGCAAAGCATTAATGAAAGTTTTTGGCAAGATATCGCTAAGGCCAGCGTTACGCGCGATGAGATAGAAAAATACATAAACGATTTTGTTTCATGGCTTACTCCAGCCGATGACGGGCATGAAAATCAAGTCTCAAATCCACAACAAGTTTTATCATTAAGAAATTTTGAACCGCAAAATATTGTTTGGGATGAAGATAAAAATCCTTGGTTAGTTGGAACTAGTCATTTTGGTTTTGTGGATCCTAAAAAAGAGGTTATCAATTTTGCAGCTGTTATGTCAGGCTTTTTTCATGATCAAAAAAATATCAATTGGGGCAGGTTTTTTTCTATTTTAGACCTGTATTGTAAATTAAATCCCAGTGTTAGTGATGATAAAATAGATGTTTTCCATCAGTTAAAAAATTATCTTTTTAATACAAAAAATGTGAAGTACGCTTTTGTGAAATTAAATTTAGAACTAGCAAAACCTTCGGCCGAGCAAGACTTAAATAAATTGGAGCAATATGCCGTTGTTATCCAAATTGGCCTTCGATCCCTTAATGCTTCATGGAATAACTTTGATGATATCTATTTTCACTTATTTCCTTAATGTTTGATTGAGTTAAGAGCAATGTCTTATTTATAAGCTGTCATTCTCGAGCCAGCGAGGAAAGCACTTTAGCATTTGCTCAAGCATCCAGGTGTTAAACAACCTACCTCAAAAAACAGACACCCTTTGGTACTGATTTGTTTTCGATAATGTCGTATGCAAGGCAGAATGCGCTGTGTAAATGTATGTTCAAAAAGGAATACGCATTAAATATTGCTTTTGGTAGATTTTCGTCGGTGGCAAGTTTATGCCAGATCTGCAAAATCTGCATGCGGGTATTATTTAAAGTTTCGATTTTATTTAAAGTAAAATGTACAGTTATTTTTTCCACTATTAAGCTGCAAGCCTCTTCGCGAGAGAAAAAATCATGAAGTTTAAATTTTTTTTGTTCAACAAAAATGCTTTCTAAGTTTTCTGAAATTGTAAATAGTTCTTGAAAAGTGCGATTTATGCAGATACTAAATTGTTCAACGGTGCCTTGTGCTGAGAAAAGAACCTCTTCTGGGCAGCTGTTTATAAAATTTATGGTTGCAAAAACAATTAAAAGAGCAAAAAGATTTTTCATGTCGGGCCTTGGTTTATATTTATATTTTGTACGAATTTAATGACGCAAAAGGCCATCCTATTCAGATTTAGTGTGAGGTTCGGGAATAAGCGATTTTATATTCCCGATAAATAAAGGATGGCTAACTACAGCTTTTTTACCGCAAGTTGAGCAAGTTCGCTTCGTTCGCTAAGTTCGAGCAAAACGTTCCCCACTAACGGTTCGCCTCTCATTTTCATGAGTGTTGTAACCAGCCCGTTGGTGTAAAGGTCCATATTTGCAGCGTCAACTTGGTATGGGTCCCCGGCAAGTATAATTTTTGTTCCGTTGCCTGCTCGGGTTATGATTGTTTTTACTTCATCAGGAGTCAAGTTTTGAACTTCATCAATGAACATAAATTGCCTTGGAATCGAGCGGCCGCGCATGTGGGTAATTGCTTCCAGGCTCAAGAAACCTTTTTTTTGCAATTCTGCTACAGTTTCAAAAACTCCACCCTTGTGTAAATCTAAAAAGCTTTCATTTTTTTTCCTGAAAGATTTTTTGGAATTTAAAAATTCTTCTTTGTGTGAATAGCGACGCATTGGAATATCAATTGGTTCACCAGCATCTTCTGCGCGGTTAAAAATGTATTCTAAGTTGTCATAAAATGGGTGCATCCAGTGGAACAGTTTTTCTTGCAAATCTCCTGGAACAAAGCCGATGTCTGATCCCAAAGATACTAGTGGTCGAGCTATAAATAGTTTATCGTACATCCCTTGGTGGAGAACTTTTTCAAGTCCTGCGAGTAAGGTTATCAATGTTTTTCCTGTTCCAGCTGGGCCAACCAGAAAAACAAGTGGGATAGAATCATCAAGGAGCAGATCAAGAGCTAATTGTTGGCCAATGTTTTTTGATCCGAATCCAAAAATATCTGAGTGGCGGTACACTTCTTTAAATCCATGTTCGCTGCTGAATCTGAATGCTCTGGTTCGGTAGTTGTTGTCGCGGCTCCGTACAACTAAATATTCGTTTTCTAAAAAGCCACTGAGGTCAAAATGCTTGCTTAGTGTGCGCTCGCTTAAGAATTTTAATTCGTCTGAATCAAGTTCTTCCTCCCTAAACCCCTTCATGCTTTGTAGGTTAAATGGTTGATAGTCAAAATCGATTGTTTCGATGCCTAAGCTTCTGGCCTTGACTCTTAAATTTATATCTTTGGTTACAAGCTTTACTTGTTCTTGATAACGTTCTTTTTCTTCCATGCAAATTTTTAAAATTTTATTATCGTTTGAAAGCATTGAAAGATTGAGGCTCTCTGTTTTCTTGTTTGATTCAAACAAAATCCTGAAGGTGGATTTAAACTGTTTGTTGTGGTCCATCAAAAATGTGCAATTTTCGTTATTAATCATAACGCCTTCGGCGATTGAGCCTAGTTTGGAAATTTGCTCAATATATTTTATTGCTGTTCTTGCATTGAACCCTTGGTCTGTTGTTTCCATCTTGCATTTATCAAGTTCTTCCAAGACAACCAAAGGCAAAAGAACCTCGGTTTCGTTAAATGAGAACAAAACTAGTGGGTCATAAATGACAACATTGGTATCTAAAATTACTTTGTACTTGCTCAACAAAAACTCCTAAGAAGCTGGATTTAATTCAAAACTAATATAAAATATAGCATTGATTGAGTTATTTTAAAATTTAAACGGTTAAAATTATGTCAAAGCCAGAAAAAGGAAGTTCGTTATATAGACTTCGTCACTCAGCGGCACACGTTCTTGCTCAAGCAATAATGCGTCTTTTTAGAGATGTAAAACTGGCGATCGGTCCCGTGACAGAATATGGCTTTTTCTACGATTTAACAACTGAAGCGCCGATAACCGAAAGCGATTTACCTCGGATAGAAGAAGAAATGCGCAACATTATCGCTCAAAAATATTCTATCTCAGGCCGTAGGGTCGCAAAAGCCGAAGCTTTGGAAATTTATAAAAATAATCAATTTAAAACAGATATTATCAATCGTATCGAAGATGAAGAAGTTAGTATTTACTCGCAAGGTGAATTTTTTGACCTTTGTCATGGCAACCATACCGACACAACTGGCGCTGTAAAATTTTTCAAGCTCATGGGCGTCTCCGGCTCCTACTGGAAAGGTGCCAAAGAAAATGTTCAGCTGCAAAGAATTTCAGGTGTGTGTTTTGAAACCGAAAGCCAGCTAAAAGAGCATCTTGAATTTTTAGAATTAGCAAAAAAAAATGATCACCGTGTTTTGGGTAAAGATTTAAACCTCTTCTTTTTTAGCGAACATTCGCCTGGAATGGTTTTTTTTAAGCCCAAGGGGACTATCGTTTTTAACTTACTCGTTGATTTGGTGCGAAAAATACAGACAAAGTTTGGCTTTGTTGAAATTAAATCACCGCTTGTGCTGAAAGAAGACATGTGGCATACCTCAGGCCACTACGAAAATTACAAGGAAAATATGTTTTTTTCCAACGCAGGGGATGAAAAGTTTTGTATCCGGCCAATGAACTGTCCTTGTGCGGTTTTAACATTCAAAAACGATTTTTATTCCTATAATAACCTCCCTTTGCGCATGGCTGAATTTGGTCTTGTGCATCGCTATGAACTTTCTGGCGCGTTGCATGGGCTGAGCAGGGTTAGATCATTCACTCAGGATGATGCGCATACTTTTTGTACCGAAGACCAAATTGAGAGTGAAGTGATTAGAGACATGGAACTTGCCAAAGAAATTTATTCTTACTTTAAATTCAAAAGTGTAAAATATTTGATTTCTACCAAGCCTGAAAAATCTATTGGCGATGATGCAAGCTGGGACTTAGCCACAAATGCTCTCAAAAATGCTCTTGAAAAGTTGGGTTTACCTTTCGAGGTTTGCGAGGGAGAAGGTGCGTTTTATGGTCCAAAAATTGAGCTGCAAATAAAAGATTTTATTGGTCGCTGGTGGACCTGCGCAACAGTTCAAATCGACTTTTTCCTGCCGCAGCGTTTTGAGCTTGAATATGTTGATGCCGATCAGTCCCGTAAAGCCCCAATTATGATTCATAGGGCTATTTTAGGCTCGATTGAAAGATTCTTTAGCATTATTTTGGAAGACTACCAAGGCTGGTTGCCTTTTTGGCTGGCACCCGTTCAGTTTTCAATTTTAACAATTTCTGAAAAACAAAAAGATTTTGCAACAAGTCTTTGCTCACAAATGCAAGAACTTGGCCTGCGCCCAGAAGTCGACGCCTCAAGTGAAACAATTTCATCCAAAATTCGAAAATCGGTAGGACAAAAAATTCCATTTGCACTTGTGATCGGGGCAAAAGAGGTCGAAAACAATGTGGTTACGATTCGCCTGCCCGATGGAAAACAAATCCAAAATGTTGGGCTTGAACGCCTGGAAGCGCTTCGATCAATTAGGGCTTCATCAGAGCTTATTAGTTTATTTAGTTAGATAGATGTTCTTGGACCAGGTTTTTTAAAGAATGTTCTTGATGATATTTTTGTATTATTAGTTTTAATTGTTGGAACTTTTAGTATTTCAAGATCTATGCCTGCGCTTTGACATTGAGCTTTGTGCTTTTCGTAATATTTTAGGGTGTTTTGTTCTTGCTCGCAAGCAGCTAGAACAGATGCTCCCAGTCTCTTTATTATATTCAAATAATCTTTGAAATTGTGAGGGAGTTTTATAATTAGGTCTACTCCGGGAATTTTAGATAAAATGTCAGCTCGCTGCTCTGAGTTTTGGATAGCATGTTTTTCATATGCCTGCTTTTCTTTTATTCTCTGGCTAGCTTCTAGGAGCACTATAGAAACAGTGTTTTCTCCATAAGTTTTTTTTATATACCTAAAAAAAGCCCTGTGGCCTTTGTGAATTCCATTAAAGCACCCTCCAGACACAATAACTTTTTTGTTTTCTATGTAACTAGAAATGTCTTCCTGCTCGTCTAATATTTTTGCGGGCTCTAGTTTTACGGGTTCTAATATTTTTTGCTTTTTGTTTTTACAAAGAACCCCTACGTGCTCAGCGTTAAGTTTACATAAAAAATTGTTTAATTCTTCTGGAGAAAAGTCTGGATGGCCTCTTACTATTTGGTTCCTGACAAGATCTTTTATTTCTTTGGAGGTGGATATTTTTGGTGCATAGTTTTTTAGGGATACGTCGCAGCCCAAGAGCTCGAGGTATTTTTTGAGGTCTTTTGTTGTAGGGCGGAAATATTTAGAAAAAAAAGAAGATGAAGAAAGCCGTGTAAATGTTGGAAATGTTTTTAATAAAACACTCTTTTGGAATTCGTTAGCGAAGCGTGCCTGATGCTGTTGGCAGTGATGTATTTCCTGATCCCGTCCTTCCTGAACGGCCATAACTTTGGCGTTTACTTTTAGGAGTAAGTCAAAATAATTTCTTTCAAAATTTTCAGGGATCAAAATTATATTACTCACATAGGGAATTGCTGCCAAAGCATTAGCCCTTTCAGATTGAGTTTGCACAAAAACAGCTGAGGCGTGGCCTCTTTCTCTGCTTTTTTTGTAAATGACGCTGTCCCTTGCAAGGAGCACTACGATTTTTGGCTGTCTATAGTTTTTTCTCATAAACCTAAAGAGCCACGAAAGAGCCTTTCTATGACCTTTGTGTATACCATTAAAAGAGCCGCCTAACACAAGGACATCTGCGCCTTGTAAGTCTTCAAATGAATCTGTTACATCATGAATAAGGGCGTTTTTAGGTTGGGCCGATTTCATAACTCTCCCAGTGTCGGTAACAACTCCGAGGTGATCTGCGTCCAAGTTGCTTAAAAGTATATTGAGCTCTTTTGGTGTCATTTCCGGCTCGCCGTAAACCAACTTGTTTTTTACAGCATCTTTAATGTCTTCTAGTGATGCCGATCCAGGGCTTATGATTTTTGTTTTGCCGTTTTTGCATATGAACCGAAGGTATTTACTAATGTTTATTGCGCCAATTCTTTTTTTTCTATTTATTTGGCATTTTTTTTTGAAATAAACCTTTTGTTCAGACATTTTAAGAGAAAGTGCATGCGCATGACTAATTTAGTAAGCATTTATTTAAACTTTGTCAATTTTAAAAATTAATGAGCTGCGCGTTTTTAGAGAGGTGGTCGAGGCTTTTGCGTAAGATTGTTTTTTAGGTTATCATTTTATTAATGAATTATTCTTTCTCCATGAACTTTTTTAAAAAAAATTGGCTTTTTTATATTCTTATTTTGATTTGTGATTCAGTTTCTACAGCCTCCTTTGAAGAAGGTGATGTTTTACTTGATTCTTTTATAAACGATGTCGAAGATGCAATGTCTGCGGGTTCTGAAAATCCTGAAGTTAAACATGAGATCAACCAAGTAGAACCAGGCTGGGTGAGGCGAAGTATTGATAAATATTGGTTTGCTGTGATTTGGGATAAAAATTCAGGTACCGCGTCCGTTAAGTATGACAATTTTGATTATTTTCCTGGAGTGCAGGGGACTTATGTCTGGTCAAGTTTTTATGTTGGCAAGGTTTTGCACAGCTGCGTGCCCTATGTTAAATATTTTAACGCTGATAATTCCGTTCATCTTTTTCCTGCATCCTTAGACGAATCGTGTAATCCGCTAGTAAATGTTAATGGATATACTGTATTTGAAGCTGTCGCGAAAATTGACACTACTTACAAATCTTACTCCTCAGAGCGTGAGTATTTGGCTGTTTTTGATTTAGTGCTTGATAATATGAATATGGATAAGCCGTTTTTTTCTGATATGGCTGTAATATATGAATGGTTTAATTCGACTAAATCCGGCGTAAAAGCGAAAGCTCGGTTGCAGCTAGCGAATAAAGCAAAAAAACTGTTTTTGAGCAAGTTAAACGAATGCAAAGAGCTTTTTGATTCAGAGTCTAATTCATCGTCTCGGTTAGATAATGTTAAGCATGTTTTGAATGGCTTAAAAAAATCTAAAAGTATGTTTGCTAAATATGATTTTTCTGGCGAAGCACAAGGTCAGATTTTAAACTTGTATTGTGCAGCGGTTGATGCTTTTAGGGCATATTTAATTGAAAAACGAGATGCTGAATTTTTGTCGCAAGAAGAGTTGAGCGTTATTTTTGATGAGATTGAAGAATTTACAACAGATTTTAACTCTGCAGCTTCTGTATTACCAAATAAAATTAGACCATCTGCAGCAAATTATTTTAACGATTCTTGCAAGCCGGCTATTAAGGCACTGGTCAGCAACGTTAGCATTAAAAAAAGATTTATTAAAGCCCTTTATAATAATTCGGGTAAAGCATGGATTGCATCTGCGGTCTTGTTCGCAGCTGGTGTAAAATTAGGTTTAAATATTCAAGAGGCAAGAGAAGATAGAGCATTGATTTCACGATTGAGGGATGATCTTGGTCTTGATTTTACAAACAATCCTCAAGGCTTTGTTCGTTTCAAGGGGGCGTTTCGGGGCTTTATAAACGATTTTTTAGGTGAAACTTGTGAGATTAAATTGAAAACAAAAATTGCTAAATTTTATACAGAATACTTTGGAGAAAGCTCTGGATCTGATCATTTCGCTAAATTTATGAACATTCTTAAAGAGTCGACGAAAAAAATTTTGTATGAAGATAATGGGAGGAGTAAGTGGCGCTACAGATTCCATGTTGTTGTGTTAAATGCTCTTAGATTCGATGATGAGATAATGGTTCTGGGAAGACATTGGACAACGCCTCTTTTTAAGGAGCAGCTTGAATATTTTAGGCTTAACAATATTTTTAAAGAGGAAAAAAATAATTGGTTCTGCTTGCATGCTTTTTCAACTGAATTGAAAAACGCGAAGAAAGAATATGGTTTATCTTTATGCCGGGACTATTTAAAAGATTTTAATGGCAGCAAAAAACCTTTGGCTGCCGCGCGCTTTCACCCTGATAAAGTTCTTTCTTACAACAGGACTGGAATTTCAGATGTGGCTGTCAAAGAGGCCCAGGCCTTTTTAAATCAGATTTTTAAATTAATTAATAATATTGATGATGAGAAAAGAAACCGCGTATATTTTCGCAATGGTCGATGATCCAGGCTTGAGATCCTTTTGCCTGCAGCCCCCCCCGCCCTTTGATATATCTTTTTTTTTGCTTTAGAATTTAGATTGTTATCTGGAGTTATGTTTTCATGAAAAATTTTTCTAAATTATTATTATTAAGCTTTACGTTTTTGTTTAATTCCTTAATTTGCGATTATATTCCTGTTCGTTATGACTGGGTGGCCATTAAATGGGATGCAGAAAAACAAGTTGCAAAAGCGTATGATTACGAGGTTGAATTAAAAGAGCCATTTTCTATCAGAACTTTTAGATACGAGGAGCATTTGGGGAATGTCTGCATTATCCATTACTTTAACTCTGCTTATCGATCAAACTCTGGTGACTCAGTTCATATGCTTCCACTAAGTATTGTCTCTAAGTTCGTTCTTCCATCAGATGTGCCAAGACGCGATTTTTTAGATACCGAGGGCAGGCATAAATCATCCGGATTGTTCGGCTCAAAGAATTCGGCCTTTGCTTCTGTTCAAGAATATAAAGCTGTTATGGATGCTTATGTGGATAGGCTTCTTCGTTCATCCTCGCTCGATTCATTGAAATCGATTAATTTTGATGATTTAGTTTGGCTATACTCATTTTTCAAAAACAATACCAATGATTTGTCTGCAAGTATTCAGCAGGATCTTGTTAAAGAAACCAAAGACAAAATTATAGCTAAAATTTTGTTTTTAGATGATTGCTTTGCTGGAAAAAGGGAGTCTTTAGAATTGTATAATGATGCGCTTATTGTCTTGAAAACATTGTCGCTCGCCTCTTGCCTTTTTGAGTATGATAAAAGATTAGACAATTTGGCTTCAAAAGCTATAGCTGCTTTGGTTGCTCATTTAAGCGAAGAGTCTTCAGCCCTTTTAGACGAGGAGGCTTTAGATAAAAATGATGTTAGAAATGCCTACGTGAATTTTTACTGCCAGTACTGTGATGTAAAAACGTACCTTTCAAATATAAAAAAATGGTGTTCGGATAAAGTAAATCGAGAGGCTACCGTTGGCCAAGCTTCATTTGAAAAATCATTGAAAGCTTTTTGGGCTCATTTGTCTATGAAAGACAAGTTTAAGTCCATTCACCGCTGTCATCCAGGTAAAATGACCCTTTTTTGGATTACCGTTGTTTGCCTTAGTGGGTATGGATGCTATAAGGCGAATGAAAAGGGGCTTGGCGAAAAGGCTGTGCTTTTTACAACTAAGCAATTCCAAGCTTTAAGTGCGGCGTTAAATAAATTTGGATCTAAGCCAGGAGCTTCACCTTATTCCAATACAGGCGGCGGTGTTCCTGGTGATGACTTAGATTAAGAATTTTTTGTTCTGCTTTTTTTGCATAGGATTGTTTTTTAGGTTATCTTTATTTCAATCAGTTTCAATAAAGAACTCCCGTGATGTTTCTTAAAAAAAACAGTATTTTCCAGTTTTTTATTTTATTTTATATGCAGGTTTCGACAGTATTTTGCGAAGAGGGGATACTGCCAATAAACGATTTTAAAGAATCTTCTGAAATCGACCCTATAAAACCAGGATGGGAGCGCCAAAATATATATAAATATTGGTTCGCTGTGATTTGGGATAAAAAATCTAGAACCGCCTCTGTTAGGCATGACTATTTTTATACTCAAGAAGGCTTTAAAGTGCTTTATGTTGCGTCTGAATATAGCTATATACATGATCAAGGGTCGGTTTTGACCAAAGAACGATCTCCGAGGAAATTCTTTAATACTGACACCACTGTACATCTCTTCCCAGTGTCTATAGATCCATCATACAATGTGTTAATAGAGGCAAATGGACTGAATGCATTTGCATTATTATCTCGAGTAGCTTCAGAGAGTAATTCTTATTATTCCTCAGAGAGTGAGTATTTAGCTGTGCTTGATTTAGTTCTTGACAACATGAATACGGATAAGCCTTTTTTTTCCGACATGGCACTTATATATCAATATTTTAATTCAACTTTAACCGGTGTGAGTGCAAAGGTAAGGTCTCAGCTAAAGGTTAAGGCAAGAAAGCTGTTTTTTTCTAAACTAATAGAGTGTCATAACATGCTAGGACCTGAGGCAATTTCTTCGTTCTGCCATGAAAATATTTCCCATATTTTGAATGGGCTAAAAAACTCCAAAAACATGTTTGCTAAAAATGATTTTTCTAATGAAGAGTTAGCGCAAATTTTTAAATTATTTTGTTCTGCGGTTGATGATTTTAATGTACGTATAATTGAAAATAAAGAAGATGAATTTTTGACACACGAACAGTCATTGATTATTTTGGATAAAATTAAAAAATTTAAAACATCTTTTAACGAAGCTGCCTTGATTCTGCCAAAGAACATTAGAAAATCTGCAGCAAATTATTCTAGCGATGTTTGTAGCAATTTGATGAAAGAGTTGACTAGTAAACTTAGCTTAGGATCGAGATTTGCGTTGAAGATTAAAAGTAGCTGGCAAATGATTAAGCAAAACAAGCTCAAGAGCTGCTTAGCCGTTTTAGCATTCTTAGTCGCGCTAGGCTCAAAAATAGAATATGATTTAGGAAAAAAAATCCTGGAGCTTGACCCTCTTTCCGGTCCTGACGGAAAAGTTAAAGACATTAGAAGTCTCGCGAGAGCCTTTTCGAATTTTAAAAGAAATGAATTCCTAAAAAAGGATCAAAGTGTTGATGAGCTTAAGGATGCGGTAAGAAAATATTATAAAGAGACTTTCGGAGAAGAGAGCTGTCCTGAAAAATTTCAAAAATTCTTGAAATTGCTTAAAGACGAGCTTTATTTTGAATTGGAACAGGATTCTTATTCCATGCAACGCCAAGCATTAGAAGGTTTTTAGTATAGCCACATTTCTGTCAACGAGGGTTTTGCATAAGATTGTTTTCGGTTTATTATTGCGTTGATCAGTAGCAATGTATCCACCATGAGATTTTTTAAAAAGATATTTCTTTTTTACATTTTTATTGCGGTTTTTGGATCTGTGTTATGATCTGGCTAGTCACAAAATTAAGAAGGGCGAAAGAACGTCTCCTAATTAGGATATAGACTAATAAAATCTAAAGTTGATTTTGTTCTAGCATTTTTCATAACCTGTAAAAGTTAAATATTAGCTTTTTTGTCTTTGATAGAGGAAATCTCTATGAGATTGGTTTTGAAAAAATTTTTTTTCGCCACTATTTTGTTGTTTAACTTTGTGCATGCAGCAGATTTCGTGACGATGGCAAGCGACATTAGCCGAACTTTTTGGCGAAAGTATTATGGGAATGTGGTTTCTGACACAGAGAATACCGCATTAAAACAAAATATTATTCAAATGGTTAATGGTTATGCGGCTGGCCAGGTAACTGAAGATCAAAAAGCTGATCTTAACGACATGCTATCGCGCATTCCCAACAATTCTAATTTTTCGGCAGGTGATCGCGCAGACTACGCTTCATATCAATCCTCTCTTTTGGGTAGGTCTGTCGTGGGCGCTGCTGCCTCTGCATCTACGGGCGTTGTTTCAACCGGCTATCTTACAATTCAAACCAGAATAGCAAACCTTACTAAAAAAGTTGCAGCGGTAAAAGCTCTAACGGATTTTGCTTCGATTATTACCGATGCGCAAGTGCTTGCTTCGGAGATTCCTGGCGCGCAGGATCTTGATCGTAAAAACTTCTTAATCACGATCGATAGCGCTTTGTCGCGATTAACGGTGTTTTTGCCAGTCGATGATACTGCAAAGGCAACAATTAACGATGCAAAAGCTAAGTTTACAAGTTTAAAGACTAAAGCCAGTTCTGTATCCGATTCTGACAGAATTGCGTTTTTGGAGAGAATAAATAACGGCGCTTTTGTTGATCAGCAAGAGTGTGGGGCGTTTATGAATATTCTTTCTGTGTTGCGATCAAAAATAACGACCCTGTCAAACGATTTGCTTTTACGGATTAATACTGTGTTACAACTGGCTTATTCGGGCGGTTCATTTAGCGCTGATCAAAAGCTTTTGATTTATACGGTTGCGTCTGAATTAGCAGATTATTACTATCAAAATTTATCAGGGGGCTCTAGCGCAGCGGCGGCCGAGGGTAATGCGACATCGACTGAAGTGTCTCAAGATAATTTTGTTAATGTTTTGAACGTTCTAAAAACCAAGTTCACAGAGCTTGATAGCCTTTACAAGCAAGGCACTCAGGGTCAGGCTCAGGCTATTGCGATGAAGCGAGATAGGCAAGATCCCGCATCTTTTTACCCTATGGCGGACAAGTTGGCCTCATTCATTGGTGATATGATTACCGCCGACTACAAAGACCTACCTTCGATTAGAACAACATCTGCAGCGGGAACCGCAACCGATCTGGCACTTCCAGCATTGAACGGAGGGCTTGTTGACGAGCAAGCACTAGCCGCTAATTTTTTTGATATAGTACCAGTTTCATCATCTTTGTTTGTTACTGATGCCGCAGAGTTGGCTACCCGTAAAAAAGCTTTTGCGCAAACTGTAACCAGCGGACAAAGGTTGGCCTATTTATTACAGGTTTTTGGTACAGTTTCCTTGTCTAGCGAAACTAAAAAACGGTTTATTTGGCACTTGCAGTATCTTGTTGTAAATCTCAGTAGCACCAGCATGAGCAAGGCCTTATCGCAAGCGCAGCTTGGTCAGCTCAGTAGCTTGTTAAACGCGCTGGTGCAAAACAAGAATATGAGTGAATATGTTTCACATTTGCAGGGGCTTGTTAGTGCTTACAACGTTAACGTTCGCGGTGCTGCTACAGGACTGTTGCAAGGCTTAAATGGTCGCCAAGTTGCTATTTGTTTGTCAAAAAACACAACAAAAGTTTTAGGAGCTATTCCTGCAGCAACTTCCTCAAATCAAGTTATCCTTCAGCCTAAAGTTGGCGATAATTATTATCTTGACAGCACACAAAGCTTTTTTGTTTATTCAAAAGTTGCCTCTTCTGCGCAATCTTCTGCGCAGGCTACAACAGATTCCTCCTCGGTGCAGACAGCTTCGTCAGGGTCTACCGCCTCGACAAGTTCAGCTTCCTCAGACGGATCGGTAACCGCTCAAGCTGTTGCTCCTACGACAACTTCTCAAGCTACAACCGTGACAACATCTTCTTCCGCTGGCGGTTTTGCTGATGGCGATTTTGAAATTTATTTTAAATCAAATGCTAATGATACGAAGGTGTATTATTTGAAGTCGGAGGCCGATGGATCGCTGAGTTTTGTTCTTGATGACTTAAACATTATTAAGCCAGAATATATTTTTAGTTTTAAGGGAAGTTCTTTAGACGACTTTAGACTTGTGGCTAAAAACCAGCCCTCGTCTTTTGTGACTTATTTTGATTCAGGGGTTTTATCTTCTTTGAATCCTATTAGTATGGCGCCAATGTCTGTTGATGTTGATAATCAGCACTTGAAGATGGTTGCATTGAGTGATTTTGAGCTTGCTTTAGTTGCTGCCAAAAAAGTCGATGAATCTATGTTGTTTAATACGTACACAACCATTTTAGGTATGGCAACAGACAACACGACAAAACAGCTCTTTCTTGGAGATGTTGATTATACGATCAAAAAAAAAGCTGCGAGCGGAACTTTGTCAGCAGTTGTGGCTGCGGTATTTGCAGATAAAGACAAGGGTATTTTGCCAAAGCTACTCTTAAGATCTGATTTTGGAATATTTCAAAAGAACATTTCTGACTTGTTAGCGTTTTTTTCGTCCACTTCAATTTCAGGATTTATAGCTAGTGGCTCGGGATCCACCATTTCAGCTCCAACCTCAGATCAAAAATATGTATTTAGCTTTGGAGACGCAGGATCTTCTGGCTTAAAGTACCTGACCGTAAAAAGTGATAGTTCAAAGTTTTACATCAAAGCAGCTGCGGCAAGTTCGATAGAGCCGGTTTGCCAATTTAAGCTTTCGCAAGTTCCCGGAGATACGACTAAATATTTTGTAGAATCTGCAGCTTACCCTGGGTACTTTTTAGCTTATGATCCTTCGCGCTTAAGTGAAGAGCAAGATATGAATTTGTTACAAAAAACTGCTAGTGATACAGATACGACAAAGTTTCAATTTTACTTTTTAAAGAGCTCCCAAGTTCCAGGTAGGGTTTGCTTGCGCAGTATCGCCAACGGAGGTTTTTTAACCATCGCTGAGGGTGATTCATTGCTTGCTAGCGACTTTATAAATCCCTGGGCAGAATCTGCTTCATCTTCTTTTAATGTGGCTCAGGTAGATGCATTTTATACAGGATTGGCTGCAATTTTTAATTCAACTAGCAGCACAACCCAAGCTAAATTAGATTCATTAAGAAACTTTGCAACGATTTCTAATATAAATTCTTTGGAAAAAATGAATGTGTTTTTAAGGAGTGTTTATTTTTGGCTTTTGAGTTTCAGAGTTTCTCCGGATGCGTGGACTAATTTTTATACTCAAACAAACGTTGCTAAATTAAAGACGTTGATCTCAACGATTTCCACAAAATCATTTGTCCAATTAATTACTCCGTTTATGAAAATTGTTGAAGGGGTGTCCTTATTTTCAAATTTTGCACTCGATCAAAATTTAAGTATTTTGCCTCTAGACAGGGCTTTGTGGCTCAGTGAAAGCGATTTTGCGATTGCAACAACAGGTTCTGCCTGTGGGCTTTCGTTTGCATTTGCAGGCGGCGGTAGCTTAGTTCTTGACTTGGTTGATGCGGCTAAACTTTCGCCAGTTTATAAATTCGTTTTTGGAACTGCTGATAACGCGGGCAATTACACGGCGTCATTATTAAAAAATAATAAAGTTTTAGCGAGCGGAGTTTGTTCTGCATTTTCACAAAATGATTACAATGAGTTTGCCATTACACTTGATAACGGAAAAGTCTCTGTAAATGATTCGACGGGATTGATTTTTCAATTTGTAGATGAAGATTATTTAAAATCGTTTACTTCTAAGTTGATGTTTGGTCTTAGCGCACAAGGCAGCGTGTTGGCAGTTCCAAGCGTCTCGCCTGATTTTAGTTTGTATTATATCAGCTTGATAAATTCGATGATAAAAGAGGATTATTCTGCAGGAATTGCTTCTAGAATAGCTGTATTGACAACTGAAACGACGCTATCTGATAAATTTAATAAAGCATTAGCTGATCTTGAAACTGTCTATTTGCCGTTTCAAAAAAAGTTTATAGCTAATGATGCTGACTTAAAAGCTGCTGCTGATGCGATTGCTTCGGCTCAAGGAAAGGCTTTTGCGCAAAGGTTTACCCCAAAGGCCGCGCTTGCAAGGTTGTCTCAATTGGTTAATCAGGCCGTTACAAAAGATCAATATATCGCTTTTATTAACAGTGTGGTTGATGCAGCAATGTTTTATAAAAACTATCCATCAAAAGACGATAATGTTATGAAGCAAATTTTGAGCATTATTTCTAAAAATATTCGTCGCTACGTAAAACTTATTTACACAGATGAAGATAAAACATATTTTTCAGAAAAATTCATTCCAAGACTTCAAAGTGCTCAAATATTTGATGCTGGTCAGATTCAAGGATTTGCGGATTCTCTTATGTTTCAAATTCAGTCTGGATCGGGTCAGGCAAATGCAAATTTGACTGGTATAGTTTCGCAGTTGCAGCAAATGGCGGCAAGTTTGCAAGATTTAGATCAAAGAGCGGTCTTGATAAACTATGTTTTAAACGCGATAATGCAAATTAAATCTTACGCACCAGAAGCAAGAGCTTCGATGTCTGACAGCATTAATGGGTTGAGATCTTTTATTTTAAGTTTAAAAACAAATACCTTTTTCAAGGATATCCTTGGTCAATTAGAATATTTGAATTATGTTATTACGAATTTTAAATCTTATGATGATGTCTCCAAGGGGTTTTTAGTTGATGTTGACGATTCAAGTAAAGCAGCTGATGCATTGGTTTTGAGTTTAAATAATTTTGTAATGACGCTTGGTTCTTGGTTTAAAATGGGCTTTGACCCTGTTCTTAAGTCTCAAATTAAAAATAACTTTGCGGGAATGTTTACGACATTAATTAATAACAAGAAGGCAAAACTTGGGTCATACGCATTTAAATTAAATTTCTTAAATTTTTATTTGAACTTTGATGGAGACTTGTCGGCTTTTGTTGATGATGTTGTAAAATCTATCCCGTTGATAAAAACAGCAGATGACAAAGCGCTGGTGCTTGCAAGATGTGGCGCCTGCATTGACTACATTGAGGCTCAAATAGCCGCTAATTCTTTGGACGAAAACGACAGAGCTAAAGCAAAATCATTAGTTGCAGCTATCAAAAAGAGTGCCTCGTTTGCAGATTCCGGCTCTGTTGCTACGATTTTTGGATATGAAAATAGATTAAATGCTGTGGCAGATCCATTTGCATTGCTTGACTCTATGACTAAAGAACTTCCAACAATTAGTTCTAGTGACAATATAGCTGTTGACTCATTTATTTCTCGGCTTACCGATTTATCAAATAAAATTAAAGATTATGTCTCGGCTTCTTCCTTGGACAACTCAGTCAAGATCAAGCAGTTTAATGATTTTATTGATATGTTGATTACAAATTCTAACACAAAAGATGCGACAGGTGTTTATTTTGCGCTATTTAATCGACGCAATTACAACATGCAATACAATAACAAACCAAACATTGACTTTGCTCCGTTGAAAATTGACACAACAGGCGACTTGGCTTTGATTGGAAAAATGAAAGCGTTGGCAACAGAGATAGATACAGTTAATTTGGCAGATCAAGCTATGAATAAGGCGTTTGTTAATAAATTTACAACCTTGGTTAATGATTGGAAGCTTGCTGTAATATTTGATCCATCAAAACACTCAGGTCCAAATACAACATTTAATTTGTTCTACGATTCTGCCAAAGTGTTTTTTGACAAGGCATTTAAAAATTTTTATTTAGCCGCAAATTCTACAGCTATAGCTGATGCAAAGGCTGACATGATTGATGATAAATTTACCTTATTTGAAAAAATCGAAACCCTGCAGACGTTTGTCACTTCAGGAATTAAAAATAAAACTAGCGACGATATTTTAGCTGCTGCAAAAGGCGTGATTGATGAATTTGTTAAATATCGCAACCTTTATTTTGATATGCCAAACTCAGAACAAGCGACTGTAGTATCATTCCTTGATTTTCTTGCTAATAATTCTGCCTTGAGCGCGGTAAAAACTCAGCTTGGCGACCTCAAAACCTCAATTTCCACGCTTCCATCTGTAGCTAATAAGGTTGATGCGCTTGTTGCAGAGCTAGGTTCTACCTTAGGGCAAGTCTTGAGTGATACGCAAAAAGCAAACATTGTTAATTTATGCCTGGTGGCTAGCAATAGATTAAAACTAACCTCTGATGCGGAACTAAAAAATACGGCAATCACTGCGTTGAAAAATTTGGTTAATGGCCACGTGATGAGATCTGGATTTGATAACTCATTGAAAGACTCAACAGGCTTAACCCAGCTTGAGACGATGACAAACTTATTGTCGGACTTCAAACAACTTGATGCAAGGGCGAACTCCTCCTCGGCACCAGTTGTGGCAACCACTCCAACAACAACTCCTTCGAACGTTGCTACAGTTGGAGGCTTAACACTTAATGTTGGAACCGCACCTACGCCCGTGGCAACAACGACTAACACCACAGATGTAAATTTCACAACCAACAAAGCGGGGTTCAGGGTCTACTCAAGCAAACCTACTAAATCAGCTATGCAATATTAAAAAAAGTAATGGCGTCGGCTTTGTGTTTATTTACATGCGATTTTTTGATAGCCCTGGATGTTGTGTTCCAGGGCTTTTAGTTGTTTTTAAAATTGAAGTTTCTTGGGTTGAAGTTCTTCTGGTTTTTGGGTTATTAGCTTAAATTCTAGTATTTCCTGGCTGAATTGAAGAGGTGTAATAGTTCTATTGCCAAGCGCATCAAATAGATGTTTAAGTAAGTATGAGCTTAGGGTTTTTAGTTGTTTATCCGAAAAAAGAGGGTTTTCGTCCTCTAGTTCTCGTAATAGCAGTTCTTTTGCGACGATGTAATTTTCTGTCGCGTCTTGGTTAAAAAAGTCTTGTTCTTCAAAAGGAAGATCTGCGTTAGTGTTATGCTTTTTGTGTTTTCGCTGCTTTACTAGTGCCTTTGAGGCAAATGTTATAACGGTTGTTGATAAATCTTCTTCTTTTATAAATGCCATGAAGTCTTCAAGTTTTTTTGTATCTTCTTTTGTTTGGGCGAGTAGAGTGGCTGTAAGGTCTGCGTAGGATTTCTTGGCTTCTTCAACAAGTGTGTCTTTTAGCGCCTCTTGGATTTTTCGCTTAGGGCTGACTTTTTTAGGAGAAGTTGATGTCGGGGAGCAAGGCGAGGTTGGGATGATGCTTGGCCTAGGTTTGGGCCCGAAAGAGAGCGTTGAGCTAGTTGCTATTATTGCCGTAAAAATAACTTTTTTCATTTTTAGAAAATTTAGTTTTGCAAGATCGTAGATCTATTTTGTGAATAAAATGAAGCTTTTTAATAGAAAGTATTAGCTGTTGCTGATTGTTGACAAAAAAAAGCTGTTTACCTAAAATCAACAAGTATTCCAACTTTTATAAAAATGTACGCATTGCTTTGGGCAAAAGCCCGTTAATATTTTCTTTTTTAAGATTGTTTTTGCGTTTTGTTATTTTTAAATTTGGAATTTTATGAAAAAAGTTTATCTTGCGGCTTTATCGCTTTTATCTTTGTTTGCTGCTTTTTATTTTTACAACAAGTATTCTGTTGATTGTTATTCTGTTGGAATTGTTGTCCCGATTGAGCATCAGGCTTTAACGGAAATGGTTGATGGATTTTTGAAAAAAATTAATTCTTTCGAATTGGACAAGCCTGTGCGCGTTGTAGTTCAGAATGCTAATGGTAGCTCCAGCGAAATGAGGGCGATTGTTGAGAGTTTTAAAAGTTCAAGTTTTGATGTCATAATTCCTGTTACCGCTTCAGCTACGATGCTTGCTGTTGGGCTTGAACAAAAAACGCCAATTATTGGGCTTGCCTCAAGGCCTAACGTTGTCGATAGGCGAGTTGCCAAAAATTTAGTAACAATTTGTGACGAGGTTAGCCCTTGTTTGCATGCCGAATTCATAAAAGCTGCTTTTCCGTTTTGTAATAAAATTTGTGTTTTGCATTCTTGTTCAGAATATATTTTGGACGACGTTAAAGAGTTAACGATTGCGGCAAAAGAACTTGGAGTGGCTGTTGAGGGCTTCATGGTGCAGTCGCTGGTAGATTTAAGCGCCCAGTTGCAACATCTTCCTCAAGATTGTGATGTTATATTTATTTTAAAAGATAGCTTGATGGCGTCTGCTGCGTCGATGATTTCATCTGCAGCTAAAAAGCTCAAAAAACCATTTGTTTCAGTAGACCAGGGCAGTGCAAAGATCGGGTCTGGGTTGGCAATGGGTGTTGTTGAGCGCGAGGTTGGTGAAGTTGGCGCAGAATGCGTAGCCAGAATTTTAAAAAAACAACCAGTTCAAGATGTTCAGATGCAAGAGCGGTTGCATATCTTTTGGAACAAAAAGCATTTGTCGAGCGATGAGTTTGATGAAGCTTCTTTGCAGGCATTTGCAATGAATCATGGTTTTGTTGTTGAGGAGTTAACATGGTTTTGAGCATTTTAGAGCAGGCATCGTTATTAACTCCATTTTGTTTAGCGATTTTTTTGTTATTTAGAATTTTTAAAATAACCGATCTTTCACTTGAGGCCTCATTCGTATTTGGGGCTGCGGTGTATGCCAAGGTTTTTTTGTTTACTCAAAGCAATCTTGTGGCTGTTGCTTGCGCCTTAACTTGCGGTTTTGTGGTAGGCGCAGTTAACGCTCTTGTTCAAATTAAAAAGAATCTTAGCCCGTTGATTTGCGGCGTTCTCATGCTTTTTATCGTCAATAGCTTAACTTTTATTATCATGGATCGCCCATTCATTAGTTTGCATAATCATTCAACTATTTTTACTTTGATTTCGCAGCATGGGGAGGGTTTCGCTTCGCTTTCAACCATTATAATTTCATTGGCGTTGTTAGCCGTATTTATCGTTTTTTTTAGCACCAAAATCGGTCTTTTGTGTCGAGCGGCAGCGACTAATTTTATTTTGTTTAAACGCCTTGGGTTTTGTGGAGACTTTTATAAGACTGTGGCGCTTGGATTTTCAGGTGCGCTTGCGGCGCTGTCGGGCCTTTTGTTTGCAACCAGGGGCGGCTTTGTAGATTTGCACATGGGAGCAGGCCTTTCTGTCGTGGGGATTGGCTCTGTGGTTTTGGGTGTCGAGCTTTTTAAATTCATACGCAAAAGCGAATCCTTCAATCCTTTCTTTGATGTTTGTTCTGTTTTTGCAGGTTTACTTTTTTATTTTACCGCTATGCACGTACTTTTATTTTTTGGGCTTTCGCCAATTTTCATAAAACTTATGCTTGGGGTTTTTCTATTAATTGTTTTGGGGAAGGGTTTTTCCGATGAATAACATTTTGTTAGAAGCTAAAAACTTGGGCCTGAAGCTAGGTGGCAAAATAATCCTTAATGAGATAAGTTTTTCTTTAAATAAAGGTGATTTTTTAATCGTACTTGGTGCTAATGGCTCAGGTAAAAGCTCTTTGTTTAAGTGCTTAAATCAAACTTATGCATTAAGCGGCGGTGAAGTTTTGTTTGAAGGGAAGTCTGTTGGTAGTTTGGATTCAAAATTAAGGGCGCAGCAGATTATAACTATTACGCAAAAAATTAACGAAATGCTTTTTATCGACTTGTCGGTAATAGAAAACTTTGTGCTCTACGCGCTTCGATATTTACCTGCAAATTTGAACTCTATTTCGAAAGCCGATTATAACGAATGCAAAGAATATTTAAAATCTTTTCAAGCTGGCCTTGCGGATAAGCTTGATAATTTAGTGAGTAGTTTGTCTGGCGGAGAGCAGCAGCTTCTTGCACTTGGGATAGCTTTGTATGTGGCTCCCAAATTATTAATTCTTGACGAGCATACTAGCGCACTTGACCCAAAAGCTGCCGAAGAAATGATGACGCTTTCTGTCCAAAAAGTTAAAGAAAACTCTGTTTCGTGCATGATGATTTCGCACAACCTCGAGCACTTAAAATTTGCAAATAAACTTCTGATATTAAAAAAGGGCCAAGTTGCCTACTTTGGAGAAGCAAACAGCCTGACCCGTGAAGAAATTATGGCTATGAGTTATTGAAATTCTGGGATTCTCTCGCCGTTCAAGTATTGGCTTTTGTATACTTGATATTCATCATAACTTACATTTAGCTCTCGGCTAATTCTATTTTTAATTTTTGTTTTTAGTTCGTCGAACCTATTTCTTTGAAATCCTAATCCAAAATTATATAGAATAAATTCATAAACAAGTATGCTTTCAGGGTTAAGGTCATCCCTTGGTGTAATATTTGTAAGATCCCCTTTGAGCATTTGGATGAGATTTTTAAATTCAGAATTGTTGTCAATATTGTTAATGAATTGCGAGTTCTCTTCGTCCCGTGACAACTTAGGTGCAGCCTCGATGAAGCTACTTGTCAAAAATAAAATTGGTAATAATAAAAATAACATTTTCGTCTCCTTTTAAAATTAAACAGTCAAATGTAATTTTAGTGTCTTTATAGCGCTTGTTTAGATATTAGATAAAAACCCAGCAATTCAAAATTATCCAAAGGATGTTTTTTCGTTACAGATTGAAGCAAGATCATGTAGGATTTGAAAGAAGCAAACCTGTTATCGCATGAAGCTAGGGGAAACCACTTATGAAAGTATTGAAAGATTTTTTCTGCAGTAAGATCCTCGTTAGTCAAAGATTCTAATGAACCTGCAGCTGTTTGTTGTGCATAACTAAAACCAGGAATGTCTTGAACTAGCAGCGATATACGTTCTCCTTTATTCTCTTTTTCTATTATTTTTTCTATAATAGCGTTTTGAGCGGCTTTTATAGCAGCTTCATTTTCATTATTACTTAATATTTGGTTTTCTGTAAATGAAAGCGCAGATACTCTTCCTACGCACATCTCCAAATCGTACTTACTGCTTTTGCTCATTTCTTGATTGGCAGGTACAGATTCAGGAGCTTTTTTTAGTTGCTTGTAACCATTGGAGTATTCGTCAATGCTTGTTTTTTCGAGGTCAAATCTATCTATCCCGGCTTCCTCTCGAAAACGTATCATGATTTGCTTAATTTGATGGAATAATTCTTTATCATTTTGGCTAGAAGATACGACGAATTTATTCATTATATCATAAAAACATCTAAGTGTAGGGTTTTCTTGGTATTTTTCCAGGTGCCTATCTAGTGATTCAAGCGCTTCATTTGGATCGAATCCTTTTCTTCTAATTGTTGAGTATAATAAACCTGATGCATCAATAATGAGCCTGTTCATGTCTCTTTTAGGCGCAGCTTCAATAAAATTACTTGTCAAAAACAAAAGTGGTAATAATAAAAACAACATTGTCGCTTCCTTATAATGTAAAAATAAAAATTTTTTGGATTTTTTTAGACAATTTAATAAGCACCTCCTGTGGTTTGTGGAAGAGATTTTTGCGACTTTCCCGTTATTAAAAGAAATTTAAATTGAGATGATTGGAATATTTAAGAAAAAATAAATGATGTCGGCGATTCTTTCGCGTAGTTAGGTAATCACGTCGGGTATTTTTGCAATTAAAAAAGGTTTTGTCAAATTTTGACGTTTATGCTCCGCGAAAATAGAGGGTTAGTCCGCATGCTGCGGTCATCAAGATAACAAGTGTCGTAGCTATAATACATTTTTCTTTTGGTTGTTTTGGTTTTATTTTTAGGTATTTGGTAAAAAAAATTTTTAGTTGGGTGTCGATAGTGCGGTATTTTTCCCAAAATGGCTCTAGCTCGTTAAATTCTTCATAAAGTACGTAGCTGTTATTTATCCATTTTATCAAGGGTTCTTTATTGAGAAGTTCCGGGCTTTCTGGGTCTTTCTCCAGGCTTGGAATTGGTCTTCCTGACGCCAACTTGAGGATTTTTATTGTAGAGCTGCTGTGTGCTTCGGAGAAGAGTTGTGTCTTGTTTTCGTAGCTTAGTGTTAGTTTTTTTAGTGGGCCGGTGTTGTTAATAGCAAGGGAGATCTCTCCGGTTTTTGTATCATTTTTTATGATGTCAAAAAGAGCTTCTTCGCCAGAAATAGAAGATGCCTTTATTTCTACTTTTTCGCCAAGTTCTTTTAGCTGGATTAGAGCTGTTTTTTCGTGTGAGGGCGCGCCGCTCGATAGGTTGGCGCATGCAAGTGTTAATAAAAGAAGGTATTTCAACATAAGCGTTGGTTTGTTGTTTATGTAAAGATATGTTGATCTTGTGCTTTTTGCAATGGGTTTAGCGATTGTGCTAGGCGATGGCTGCAAGAAGAATTTGATAAGCAGTTATTTTTTTTGGCATCATAACTTTCACCTCCTTAAGTGCGTTGTGAAATGCGGGCAAAATTTGTTGTTCCGAGCAAAACATAAACTCATAACAAGTTGTTTTTCCGTCAGCAGTTTGCTGGATTGATGAGTTTTTTAGCCATGCTGATAGCTTGTGGGTGTTGATTAAAATAAAAGAGTCTCTGTCAATGTCGAATGCACCATAAAGAGATGGCGTCGGCTCGACTTCTGCATGAAAAATGGTTATTGAGCCGTCTTTTGTTTTTATATCTAGGAAGTTTTTTTCGGCGTCAATTAGTAGTGTGATGTTTTGGTGAGCGGCATAGATAATATTTGCTTCGCGAAATATTTTTGTAATTTTAAATTGAGATTTAATTATGATGTCTTGTTCGATTCCTTGCCGGCCGGACAAGAGGCTTAGCATTATAAAAAATATTGACATGTGGGCTCGGATAGTTTTTTTTAGGTTATCACGGCGGGGCCCCTGTCAAAAAAATTTGCTCGCAAAAACATTTCATATTGAAGCAAAAAATTTTTAATAAAAACTTTGACAAAATTATTCTTTGCGTCGTCAAAATTTTACCAAGCGTTTTTAAAAAGCGTCAAAAACATCGCTTATCTGGCAAGGCGCGCCCTGTCTTTGGCGACTCTTTTCTGATAATGGATATTATGTTAAATTTTGCGGGCGACTATTTTTTTAGGGTTGCGAGCGGATTTTTGGTCGAGAGGCTGTTTTGCAGGTTGCTCGACGCCGGTGCGACCTGTTTTTTATTCGATTAGAAAACTTTTGCCCTAGGGGCTTAATTTGTGTCAAAAATTTGCTTTGCGGCGCTTTTTGGATCGCCCATGCAATCACAAGGGGCAGTTGGGTTTTGTTTTTTTGCGACGACCCTCGTGCGCGATTTTTTTGGCTGACCTTGGAAAATTTTTATAAATTTTCTTGAATTTTTATCTCAAGGTCTTGGGTTGGCATGGCAATCAGTTTTTGTGCATTTATTTTTTTTAAAATATCGAGACAGATTCCAAAGTTTTTTGGATCAAGTTCCGAGAAAAAATCGTCGATGAGAAAAATTTTTTTTGCTCCAGTTTTTATTTGGGTTGATTCGAGCATTGCTGTTTTTAAGATGAACACGATTACTTTTTGTTCTCCGCGAGAGGAGTAGTGTTTCGCATCTTTATTTTTGAACTTTACTTCGAAGCAGTTTTGATTTGCGCCGATCAAATTTTTTTCTAGTACTCGCTCTTTTTCTAGCGTTGATCGGAGCTCTTGTAAGTTGTGATACTTGTTTTCTTCGAATTTTATTTCCAGAATTATTTGCGGAGTAAAAGTTGAAATGATCTCTTTTGCGATCGTCGTTAGTTTTTCGAGTGCTATTTTTTGCGCTTGCGTGATCGATTGGGAGATTTCGATGAGTTTTTCGGTCCAAATTTGAAATTCTGGACTAGAAGCTTTTTTCTGTTCAAGAAGGGTTTTTCTTTGTATCAATATTTTGTTTAATTTTGCGTACTGCTTGTTTGCGTCGTCAGACTGGAGGTATAATAATTGTTTTAGGAAAAGCTTTTTGTCTTCGTTATACCCGCAGATGAGGTTTATGTCTTTTTGCTGCAGGATTATTGCGCGCATTATCGATGCAATTTCTTTGTGTGATGTGGCAGGGTGTCCGTTTATTTTTACAACTTTTTCTTCCGCGCTAGCTCCGATTGATATTTCGTTTTCGCTTTCGGTTGTTGCTTGGATAAAAAATGCTTGTTCTCCGTCCTTTATCATGTCCTCTTTATTTGCCGAGCGGAAGCTCGACGCATAACAGGTATAATACACGGCCTCGAGCACAGAAGATTTCCCTGCTCCGTTGCAACCTAATATAAAATTAAATTCTGGATAAAACCTAAGCTCCTTCGAAGAGAATGAGCGAAAGTTTTTGAGAATGAGTTGCGAAAGAGGCATGGGGGAACGGCCGTGTATTATACCGTGTTAGCTTAGCAAAAGCTCATCAATTCTTCTACGCTAAGTATTTCTCCGTTTTTTGCAAATCCGTAAAAATGTAATAGTTCAAGGCTTCTGTTAATGGCGAGTTGTTTAATTTGGCGCTTTATTAGGTCTGTGTCGCTTGGGTCTGAGTATGCAAATCGATAGTTTAAAAGATCTCTGCCTTCAATGGGAAGTTTGTATTCAGCTGTCAAAGAATATATTTTTGCAAGTGATTGATTGATGTTGTTAGCCTTGTTGCGTTTTAAGGCTGCGCCGATAAGTAAAAGAAGTTGTGGACTTAATGCGGCAAGAGGCTTTTTTTCTTGGGCTGAAAGGAGTAGGGCTATTTGAAAAATTGCTATGGCTGCGTCAGTATAAGGTGCAAGAGGGTGGATTGGCTGAGGTTTTATATTTTTGTCAATAAGTTGAGAGGGTTGGTTAAGAATTGGTTCTTCAAAGTGTTCAAGTGGTGTGTAACTTGAAAAAATACGCTGGGAGGTGAGATACAGAAAATAAATAAAGCCTGTAAATGTCACGGCTAATTGGTTGCCACTCATGGGAAAACCAAAATTAAAAAGGGTTGCTAATAGCTGCACGGGATATGAGGTTGAGGCGAAGGATGCGTGTCTGTTTTTTAAGAAATTAGATGAGGCTTCGTTTTTGTGTAAATAAGAATAAAATGCTGTAAGTTTTTCTTCATATTCTTTGCTGTCATGTTCTGTTACATAAGTTTTGCCAAAGTCATGGCTTTCTTTAATGATAAAGTGTTCGGTTTTAGGGTTATAAGTAGCTTTATAAGTTAGGCCAGAGTCAAAAGATCGATTGATGGTGTACGACTCCTTGTCAAATTTTACACTTGTGCGCGTTTTTGTCAGTGTTGGTTGAGTTATGAATGCTAATGTGATTACTAAAAATGATGCTTTAAACATGAGTAAGTTTTTTTTAAGTAGATAGGTTAATTATACTTTAAAAAACTTTTTTAACAAAAAATTGAAAGAGCCGTAGCGTCTCGTGTATTATGTTGCGTTATTGATTCATAATCTCATGGATAGTAGGTAGTAATCTTCCGTTTTATTAACTTACTACAGGCATAACAAGGTGGACGAAAGTTGTTCCTTCGTTGTCAAAGCTGAGCACGATGGGGGAGGAGTTGGATTCTTTAATTAAAAATTCAACGTCCTTTTCTTCAAAAGCGCTGCAAGCGGACAATAAATAAGGAGTGAAGAATTTAAATGAATAGTTTAAGTTACATAAATTATCAAAGGAAATGGCTTCTGAAAAACTGCCAGAATCATTGTTAACGAAGGATATTTTTACTTTATTATTTGAAAAATCAAATGTTGCTGGTAAAAATTTACCGTTCAATAAATATCCAACTCGCTTCAAAGAAGGAAGAAGAGATTTTAGTGAAATTCGGCCCTTTGAAAAAGATTCTAAGGAGGCAATAATTGGTTTGTAATTAGGAAATGGTTCGTTTACTAGTTTTGAAAAAAAGTTGAATCCATTACCTGAAAAGACAAGCTGCCCTTTGCATGTTCCCAAGAAAATTTGGTTTGAAAATCCTGCTCCCGGGGTGTTCAAAAAGTCGACAAGTTTTTTTAATTCGCCTACGGCTTTTTTAGACAAAACCCAAGATTGAGGTTCGGTTAATGCATAAGCTGATGTTTTAGCAAGCGACAATGTGTGGCCGTTTGTTACTGCGATATTAAATCCTTCTTGGTCAAAATCAAATAAAAAACCTGCAATAATAGAAGTTTGAGCATTGGAGAGCTGATAAATTTTATCAATGCAAGTTTGCAAGGAAACGGTATCAAGATCAATAATGTTTTCAATGTTTTCCGGAAAGATTGGGAAAAGCATATGGTCGGAAGTCGAGAGCTTTAAATAAAAGTCTTTATCCCATGATTCGCCGTCACCGTAATTTATTGATAATGTCGATCCATCAAACTCAAATAAAAGTTCTCCGTCAAGGTCTCTTACAAAATCATGAAGCCTCTTTGCATTAACGCAAAAAGATGTAATTTCGTGTGAATGTATTTTTGCAGGGATCGCAAATTGAAAGCTGACTTCTAAATCGGTTGCTCTTAAAATGATTTCATTTTCGCTATCAACTTTAAATAAAATATTGGCCGTTGAGTCTATTGCGGTTCGTTTTCCACAAATGCTTTGTACTAGAGATAAAAAGTTTACAAATAAGTGTTTGTCTAGAGAAAACGATAATTTCATTTAAAAACGCGTAGGCTTTATTCAAGTAAATTGTACTTCAAAAAAAATATTTTAACAAATAGGCTTCTGTTGTGCTGCGAGGGAACATAAGGGTCTCTGCAACTTGGATAGCGACAGTCACTTTCTTGCTGCCATTACGCTTTTCTAATTCGCCTAAGAGATGCATTAATCTGTAGTTTTTGCAGCAGATGGATCTTGTAATAACCCAACATGGAGTGCGTTATTATGATCAGGTTCATGTAAAAAGGTTTTTAGCATTGTAACAAGATTTGTCCTAAATTGAGGCCAGGATTCTTGGTCCACAAAACTTTCGTACAAGTCGAAAAAGTCCGCTTTGTCTTTAAGTCTTTTTTTATCAGCAAAGCCCTTAAACCATGTGGTTTGCATAACTTCGTCTTTAAGGGTATTTTTAATCTCTCTGCGCAATTCATTAAAAACATCTTTAATGTAGTCTTTGATCAAAGAGCTTGTTGGTCCGTCTTTTAGGCGTTTAGCCTGTTCTGCCTCTTCTTTTTCTTTTAAATCTATTAAAGAAACTCCGTCGCCTTCAAAGTAGCGGCTTGACGTTAGGAGCTCTCTAAAAGATTCAACAATTTGAGACTTTGTGAACGTAAATTCTTTGTTGGAGTCGCCTTTTACATCCTTAATTATTTCTGCCACTTCTGATTCGCTCACCTCAAACGCGGTAACTTTATTAATGAAATGCTTAAGTACGGTAATGCAACCTGTGCTTCCCTCAATAGGATTGATATTTATATGTAACCCAAATCTGCCTGGTCGTAATGCAGCAAAATCCATGCTATCCAGATAGTTGGTGGTAGAGATAACGTAAACGTGTTTTAATGCAATAATTTTTTCCATCCATACTAAAAATTTAGAAACAAGAGCATTATGCCCGGCGTCAGAAATGTCTGTTTTTTTCTTAAACAGTAACTCGAGTTCCTCAAGGTTTAGGATTATGTTTTCGCCTCTAAGGCTAAATGCTTGTAAAAAATCAAACAAGCCTTCGATGGAAAGGTTATTGTCAGTTTTGTTTTGCAAAAAAAAGTCAGGGGTTATGCTTAAGGTCATGCAATTAGTTGCAACGGCAACGTTTCGAACCATAAAACTTTTTCCGGTTCCAGGAGGGCCGCATAAAATTGCACCGCCAAATAAAAACTGCTCATTATTATTTATTCTGTGGCAAAAGTATTTGAAAATTTTGTCTTCTTGCTCGGTGTACACAACTTCTTTGCAAGAACATCTCTCTTTTATTTGGATTGGCGTCAGTAAGTGATGTGCTCTTAGGTCTGCTCTAACGGCAGAGGTTCTTGCTTTTTGTAAGGCAAGCTCTTCCTCTAGCATCTTTTGGCTTGCGGCATCTTCTATTTTTGCTTTTAATTCTCCACGAAAAACAACTTTTGACCAAATCTGAAACCATATAAACATTTCGATAAAGGTTCTAAATCCGCAGCGAGGATCAATTGTTGCGCTTTTGAAATATAAATTAAAATTACCATTTTTTAAATCGGGCTTTTGATTAAAAGGTTTCCATAAGCGGTGGAGATTCCCGGCAGCGTCTTTATGTCTAAGAATAATTGGTAGTAGAAAATAAAGCATAACTGCGTTTGGAATAAAATAGGTTGGCTTTGCGGGGTTTAATAAATAGTCTTTATATGCACAATTTAATATCAATCCACGAATTGGAAAAATAAGCGAAAAAAATGCAGCTATAGCTTTCATCTGCGCTAAGGCTTCGCATTGAAATTCGCTTGATTCCAAAATGTCTTGTAATGTTTTCATGTCAGGGGCAAGACCGTGTATTTGTAGGGGGATCATTGGCACTTTAAAAGCTTTTGCTTGTTCAAAATTGCAAAAAATTAGGAGTGCGAAAAGTAAGCCTGATATTTTTTTTATGTTTAACATTAACGTGATCCTTTAATTTATTAATTATTCGATTTCTGTAAATTTAGGGCTTTTACTATTTTTTATCGCCAGGGGGGTTTTAAGCAGGTTGTTGTTAAATTGCTCAAGGCTATTGTTAACAGTTCGTAAACCAGTTGCGATCGCATTACCGGCTGCCAGTGAAGCTATTACACTAAGTTTTCCAGCTACATCAGGTTGATTTGCTATTGTCGCCATTTGACTAGCATTATGCGGGTCAAGTAATTTTGAAGTTAATTGCGCAGCAAAGCTTGTTCCGCGCAGAAGCGCTTGGGCTGCTGGATCATTAAAGTTTATGCCACATTTTAGCGCGAGCTGTGCCAGATCTGTATTTGCGGCTGCACTAAGAATGTCTCTGCAATTTGAATTTTGGAGCGCAACGATTAAGGCTTGAGTTTTCATGACATTTTCTTTTGCCGTTTCTTTTTCTTCCTGATTTAGGTCAGAATATTGGTCAACGACTGCAACCACACCCATAGCAAACTCTTGTTGCTTCCCTGCATCTGAATTTGGGGTATACAGAGTCAATTGATTTTTCGAAGGCCTGGTTGGGCCGCTAGCATCTGCGTCAGCAGAATCTTCAAGCGTAAAGTGGATGGCAAGTTTATTCATATCTTCAAGAGTTGCTCTTGTTTCTGCGAGATTACTTGTGTTTTCTTTTCTGTTTTCCGCATTCCATAAGCCCAATTCTTTTGCTAAGTTGAAAACATTTGCGCGATGAAGTTCATAGCTAACGCCTTCTTTATTTTTCCATAAGGCCTGCACAAGCTCTTTTTTTTCTGAATCATTCAATGTTTTATCTACAGCCCCTTGTTTTAATTCATCAATTTTTGTTTTTGATTCTTCTGAGCATTTGTTTTTTAAGGTTTCAATCTTTGTTAATAACTCTGCTTTTTGTTGCTTTTCTTTTGCTTCTTGGTTGATTCGGGCTCTGCGAAGTCTGTATGCATTAATTGCTAAAGCGCTTGCAACCAAAGCGGCAACTTTATCTAATCTGGCTGTTGGCACAAAATATAAATTAAATAACAGCCATTTTTTAAAATTCATTTTTGATAGAGTGCGATTTTTAGATAATTTGATTTTTAGCTTGAGGGCTGAAACTTGTTTATCAAGCTTTTCGTTACCAAGGTCGCAATCGAGAGACCCTTGCAACTTGTGTAGAAGGTATGCTTTTTCGCTAGGGTTGTAGTTTTTTTCGATAAAATCAAACAGCGCTTTAGCTATTACGAAGTATTCTTCAAAAGATGAAAACCTTGCGAACTTCAACTCTTGAGCGAGCGTTTTTGATTTTAAAAGTGGAGAAAAATAGTAGATTGTTTCGCTTCCCTCAGCGTTTTTCGATTGGTAGAGAGTGCGATTTAAGATAAATAGGTCTGAGGCAAATACGCTGTGAAATGAAGATTTTTCCAATGAATCAATGTTTGCAACTTTAGCCGTATCGATTATCCCTAGAGAATTGCAGGTTAAGAATTCTGTTTCAGCATTCAGGCTAAGCGTTGATAATAATAAAAAAAGCAGTTCTTTCATCTTTTACCCGGGGATGCTGATTCCTTTTAAAAATAGCAAAAGAATCAAGGCGTGTAAAAAAAGAATTAATAAACCAACATTTTTTATGATTATTAAGTTTTTGGCTACGCTCGGGGGTGGTGTTTTTTATATTCTTCCTGCAAAGAGGCCAGGCTTAAGTGGGTGTATATTTTTACGGTATCAATTTTGCTGTGACCCAAAAAAGTTTGAATTGTTCTTAAGTTGGCTCCGTTATTTAATAAATGCGTGGCCACAGAGTGCCGCATCGAGTGAGGGGATATTTCTTCGGGCAAGCTGTGTTCTTTTGCAAAATCTTTAATCATGTAAAACACCATTTGGCGCGAGAGAGGCTTGATTTTGTCTTTTTGCTGCGAGAAGAACATTAAATTGTTCATAACCTTTTTTTTGCTTTCTCTCTCTAATAAATTTGGCCTGAATATGTTTAAATACTTTTCAAGATAAGGTTTAAAAACCTGCGGAATTGGGATTATTCTCGTTTTATCTCCTTTTCCTCTTACCTTTAAAAAGGTTTTTTCAGAGTCAAGGGTGGCCAGGGTTAAAGAACAGCATTCAGAGACCCGCAATCCGCAAATGTACAAAAAAGAAATCAAGAGCATGTTTCTGTACTCTTTTGCATCCTCGAGTGTGTCTAATTTTGTAAAAATGATTTCTTGTATGGTCGATTGGCTAACCACGCGAGGAAGAGTGCTTTTGCTTTTTAACTTGAGGCAGAAGTTTTTTGGTAAAAAAGGCTTTGCTGATCTTGTCTTGAGCAAAAATGATTCAAAGTGCTTAAGGCTCGAGTAAGACCTAAGAAGGGATTTGGATTGCAGGCCCTTCTTGGATAAAAACTCTACAAACTTATAAAAAACCTCTTGATTTAGTTTTGATAGACCAAATCGCTTTTGTTTAACAAAATTTAAAAAAACGGAAGTATCGCTTAAATAGCTTTCGCAACTTCTAAGCGACAATCGCTTTTCCCACTTTAAAAACGATTCAAAAGGTTCTAATAAATCTTTCATGTTAGTATGCCTTAGCGATTATGGCTTTAGTGGTAACATTTTTACCGCATGAAAAACATCTTTTTTCTAGGTTGTCTTCTCCGTGAATAAAGTGTTTGTTAATCATGACTCTAAAGCTCGCTCCTAGTGGTTTTAATTTGGCTTCGCACTCTGACGACAAACACCAGGCTGCTTTGAAGAATCCAAGTCCAACTTCGAATTCTTTTTCTAATTCAGATAATGTATCGATTTCTTTAAAATTATCGTTCATTAACTGCTCGGCTCTTGAAAACAAATAATTATGGAAATCATTTTCGAACTTAGTCCAAAAAGCTAATAAATTGTCAAAAGCAATTCCTTGCTTTTTATATTCGCCAAAACTTAATCGAGGGCTAACAAATACTTGATTTGCTTGGGCATCTCGCATTCCAATTTCTAGTCTGAGGGGAACGGCTAGTTTTTCGGTTTCAAAAAATCTTGCTCCAGGAGAGCTTTCGCCATCAAAAAGCTTCACTCTGACCCCTGCGTTTTTTAGCAGCGTAATTATTTGATCAATAAACTGATTGAGAATGCTTTGGTCATCTGTTTTTTTACGTATTGGAACAATAGCTATTTGAATTGGAGCGATGCGGGCGGGTAAAACCAGTCCTTCGGTTGGATTTCCGTGGGTCATGATTACTGCGCCAATTAAACGAGTCGTCATTCCCCAGCTTGTGCACCAAGGGGACCTGTTTTTGCCTTCACTGTCCTGGAAAAATACCTCAAAGGCTTCCGGAAAGCTGTTTTCCAACAAATGAGAGGTTCCAACTTGTAAGGCTTTTCCGTCACCCATCATAGGTTCAAGGGTCAAGGTGGCTTTGGCTCCAGCAAATTTTTCTGATTCTGGTTTAGCGCCAGTTAGGTGGGGGATTGCGAGCACTTCTTTTAGAAAGGTAGAATAAAGATTCAAAATTGTCTTTGCAAATTCAAACGCTTCTTCTTCGTTTTCATGAGCAGTATGTCCTTCTTGCCACAAAAATTCAGTTGTGCGTAAAAAAGGGCGAGTTCTCATTTCCCATCGAACTACGTTTGCCCATTGATTGATTTTCAAAGGTAAATCCCTGTGTGACTTAATCCACTTGGAAAACATGTAGTAAATGATTGTTTCTGAGGTTGGACGAACAACCAATGGTTCTTCTAGTTCGCTCCCTCCTGCATGCGTGACAACCGCTAATTCTGGAGAAAATCCTTCGATATGTTTTTTTTCTTTGTTTAGAAACGATTCGGGGATAAAGAGCGGAAAGTATGCATTTTCGACATCTAATTTTTTAAATTCGCCGTCAAGATTTTTTTGGATGCACTCCCAAATTTTATATCCGTTTGGCCTAATAACCGCACATCCTCGTACCGGCGAGTAATCAAAAAGGGCTGCTTCTTGAATCGCGTTTAAATACCACTCCGAAAATTTGGTCGTTTCAATTGGCTTTTGCATCTAAAATAGCTAAATTAAGTTTTCTTTAAAAATAGCAAAAGTCACAAAAAACAAAAGATTTGATTATTCATTATGAAAAACGTTTATTATTGTCGACGTTGTATAGGTTCGCCAATTCGGTTTCAACATAAGGCTATTACAACAGGCTGCTTGCCTTCTGCTAATTTTATGGCCCTTTGGGGCCGTCATCTTCGGCCTGAGGCTGGAGATCCACTCTTTGATTATAAGGATGTTTTTATACTGGATCCCCGGCTATGCCGAGGATGACGCATGATGTAATAACGATTCCCTTCTTTGAACTACTACCATATTAAGCTCATGGCCCACTCGGGCCGTCATTTTTCCGCCGTCGCATAAAGCTGTCGTCCATACCGCTCTTGCGAATGAACTTTTACAGGCCTTGTTTAACTTTAAATGCGTTCTGCAAGTCGTTAATGGTTTTTTGGAGGACAGGTGTCAAGCTAGTCGGTTTATTGTTGTAAATATTGCAAGAGTCTCTAACAAAAATCGGCTGAGCTTCGTTTAAATCTATTGCCACACAAATGTAGTGACCACCTCTATTAAATAAAACAGGCAAAACTATTCTGCCTGTTTCAAATAAATGTTGAAATGCAATTTTTACCTGTTCGTTCAGGGCTACAGAACCTTGTAAAAGAACATCTAAGTATTCGGCGGCAGACAGTGAATTGGTTATCAAAACATCTTTGGATAGTTTTTTTTCATCAACAGCTCTATTGAAGTCTTGTTGAGAGACCGTGTCTCCCTGTTTAAGCCATGTAAATATTTGCACGTCTTGCTCTGTTTGTATTTTTTCACCAGGGCGTAATCCATAAACCGAGCCGTCATTGTTTCTCCAAATATTCTCTTTTTTTTCTTTTGTTAATTGAAAGCGGCTAGACATATCAGCGCTCTCGCCGTTAATGTACCTATAATTCAGATTACTCCACCATTGCTCAAATGAATGCTTATTCTTCAATGCGTCAATCATGTCTGTTAAAAAAATGTTTAATCCAAATTCCCGAAAGCTTGGGCACAGGCTTTTATTTTGTTGGTATATTGTTTCGGCAAAACGATTTTGTAACTCTGAAAAAGCATCTTCACGTATGTACTTGCGAAATAACTCGCTGTATGAAGTTGCTCCTCCCAAGTTTATTAACAGAAATTGATCTTCAAGCTCGCCCACCGGTAGGTTCAAAAGGATTAACAGATTTTCGACCTTTGTTTTTAAGTCTTCAAATACAACTGTTGAGATATCAGTGAAAGATTTTTGATTATCCTCTGCAGAAAAAACCGTTTTTGCATGGGTTATTGCATTTGTTAGCGCATGAATTGAGCAATCAAAAAACTCTTGTTTTAATGAAAATGTTTGATTAGAAAAAATAATTGGGGGCTCTGCACAAGGTTGCTTTAAAAAATATCTAGCGGCGATAGTCACACATAAACCAAGAGTTGCAATGCCAATTTTGATTATTCTCTGATCATTTTGGATTGCAGCCTTTGTTTCATCCAATTTAGGCGCCAAAGGTTCTTCTTCAGGTTTTAAATCTTCACCTTCGGCATTTTCGATATCTGGTGTGAGGTTTTTTGGTAAGCCTTCTTCTTCTGCGCTTAACACTCCCGCAACAAAAAGATGTGCGGTTAAAATGAGCTTTAGGTAATTGGTTTTTTGCATTAAATACCTTCTGCGTTAAAAGCGTTCTCTTGCAATGACATCACCCGCAAGGATTATTTCTAATTTTGAAAAAGATTGCACAGAATCTTTAATTTTTTCTAAGCAATTTTCGGCAAGGCCTATCATTGTAATTTCGCTTATTGTTGTGTTGACTGAGTCTCTAACAATTATTTTATTTTTTTCGTCATTAACATCAATGCATAATGCAACAAAGTGCCCCCTCTTTGCAATAAGCAACGGGATGCAAATACGGCCAAGACTCTTAAGATTTTTTAAAGCTACAATAATTTGATCTTGCAAGATTTCGTTTAACCCGGCGAACAACAAATATTGCCCGGCTTCAAGACCATTAGATTGTAGTTTTGATAACCATTCTCTGTTGATAGTTGTATCATCACCTATTTTATTAAACTCTTCAAGCAAGAACGCCAACATTTCTTCATCAAGCGGAGGCGTCATGCACGGGTAATTGCTTATTTCACCTTGGATGCAGACAAAAAAGAAATAGGTCAGTGCGTCCAGGGGGACATTATCTCTAAAGCACTCCTTCCATGTTGGCCTTGTTCTTAAATATTCAATATTGTAGTTATGTTCGTTTTCCAAAATGACTTTTTCTTCATGATCTAAATTCTGGATATGATTTAAAAAATGATTAAATTTAGTTTCCAAAAGCGTTTTTTTATCGTTTGCTTTTGCAAGAAAGTCTTGATCTAAACACTCATTACCTATTTCCGAATGCGTCATGGCGTTGGCCAAAGCGAAAATTGAACACTCGCACTCACTTTGAGGGTTAGACCATTGTTCAGTAGCGCCAGAGTCATTTTCTATCTTTTCTTTCAAGCTTTTTAAACTTTCAGCAATCGCAACCTGTGTTTCTTTTGGGTCAAAGTCTTCTCCGCCTGGTGTTGGAGCCTCTGTTCCACTGTTGGCACTTAGCCAATTTATAACGCTGCCTAAGCGCTGTATTATTCTTGTCTTTAAATCCTCGCCTTGCGGCTGAGCATTGGTTTTTTCAAGCTCTTTTGTGGACGCATTTGCCTGTTTGCTTAAACAAACTATGGTTCCAATAATCAGGCTAACTGCAGTCACGCAAATGCCAATCAAGGCTTTTTTATGCTCTAAGCACTGAGTTTTCAATGCCTCAAATCTTGAAACTTTTTCGGGGTCAGCTTGAGTAGTTTCAATTTTTTCTTCTGTGTTTTCTTGGCTGCAGGACTCTTTGTTCTCGCCATTAACTTCCACATTTAAAGGATCTGCGAACAAGCTTGCAAAAAAAAGAGAGGTTAACAACAATTTTTTCATGATGTCATTGTTTATTGGAAGTTAAGTTTATTGTAGCTGGTTTTTTAAATTTAGTAAAAACCGCAATTTTTTTGTCACACTTTTTTATGAAACTCGATTTTTTAAGGTCCCGCTCAAAGCCTTGTTTGTCCAAAAAAAGCGATTAATTCATCCACGCTGCGTTCAAACTTTTTGTTTGTTATCACAAGGCTTACGGCATCGATATTTTGCTTAAAAAGGTTGTAATCTTTTTTGTTTTCTAATAATCGCTGGTTTATTAAGGCTTCATCGTCGCCTCTGGCTCTAATTCTTTTTTCGGCTTCTTTGAGGGATGGAGTTGTAACAAAAACGATGAAGCTTTTTGGGAATATTTGCTTGAGGCTTAATGCTCCGCTTAGCGTAACCACGATCGCACAATCGTTTCCCAGCGTAAGGTTAAATTGAAGCAAGTTTGGCGTTCCATAAAAGTGGTCGGCGTATGCACATTTTTCTAAAATTTTGCCGGCTTCCTTAAGTCGGTCAAATTCTTTGTTAGAAACAAAAATATAGTCTTGGCCGCTTATTTCGCCTTTCCTTGGCTGGCGTGTTGTGTAGCTGATGATTTTTGTAATTTGAGGAAATTTCGAAATTGCTGCGTTGCAAACAGAGGTTTTCCCTCCCCCGGACAAACCGGTAATTAAAAAGAGTGTGCCAGCAAAATCTTGCTTTTTATTTGTCATCAGATTTTATATTTAAGCCAAATCTCTAAGGGCTATCTTATCAAAAATGCATTTATAATTGGACTCTTTTGCTTTAATTGGCAAATCTCTGCTGAAAAAGAGGGCTCAAAAGAAACAGAAAAGTCTTCCAAAATAGAGACCGAAACGAAGGACGCCCAAAAAGAATCCAAATCTTTAGATTCAAAAAATAAAAATTTATTTAACGATAAAAAGGTTGGTATTGGAGTGGTTTTACCTAAAAGCGGGGCTATGAAAAAAGTCGCCGAAAGCTTTGAGGCCGGCTTTGATATTTGCTTTAAAGATTTCAATTCCGCTGGCGGCAAATTCGTGATCGACGTTAATTATCAGGATGACGGATATTCGGTTGAAAAGGTTCAAAAAGTTGTAAAAAACCTGTCAAATGAAAAATCAATTTTGATGGGTTTTGTGGGAACCGATGCATTGCGTTCATGCCTAGAAAATAAATCGCTGTTCCTTTTCCCATTCGAGGGGGTTAAGTCTGTTGATGAAAAAGTTTATTATTACCGGGCATCTTTGGAATCCGAAATTTCCAAATTGATAGAATATGCCTTAAAAAACCAGCTGCAGAACTTTGCGATCTTTTATGAAAATTCAATTTGGGGGATCGAGGGCAAAAAAATTGTAGAAAAGCTCTTGGATGCTCAAAAAATAAAACCTGTAGCAAGTGCTTACTACCCAAAAGGGACAGTTAGTATTATGGTTGCGGTTAACGAAATTTACTCCAAGCAGCCGAGCACGATTATTTGCATCGCACAACCATACCCAGCCTTTAATTTTATCGAACAAATTGTAAACAAGGGGCTTACTGGGAGCACGTTTTTAGGAACCAACGAATTGTTTTCGATTCAAAATGTGGTTAATCGCGACCGGGGAAAGCTAATTTTAACATCTGTAGTCCCAAACCCGCTTAAAAGCGAACTTGAAATCGTAAAAAAATATAGAGAGTTGATGAAAAAATATAAGCCACTTAGCGATTTAAGTGTAAGCGGCTTGGAAGGTTTTATTGGAGCTCAAATTGTTTTAAATAGCTTGCTTGAATGCGACGAAAAGGCCTCTGTGGATGAGCTGCGCAAAAAAATTGAAGGCAAACTTTTGAAGGAAAAGCTTTTTGATCCATTAAACTTAAGCTTTGATAGCAAAACAAGATCTTTATCAAACACAGTTTGGCTTAATGAAAACCAAGACTTAGACTGGGCAGCCTAAGTCTTGGGAAATTATTAGCTCAATGAAATTTTGTCTACGTAAGCCTGAATTTGCCTAAGAACAAGGTTTTCATTAATGTTCTTTGAGTAGCAGGAGTGATACAATGTCAATTCATCATCAGAAAGATTGACTGAGTTATTTTGAGCAAAGCTGTTCCATGAGTTACGATAGCGTGTTAGCAACAAAACGTCCACAGCCTTAGCTATTGCCCCAATCGTAGCGATACTTTCTGCTCCGATAAAAAAGCCAAAAATTTTTCTCTTCACTACATTATTGCGGCCTTCTAAAAGCTTCTTTACAAAAGAGGCTTGAATAATTACAGAAGCGACTAGACTATAAACAGGAAGGCTGTCTCTTTCAACGTCAATTAAATGCAAAAGGCCTACCGTGGAAAAATACGTCGGCCTATAAGTATAGTTAACATCCAAGAGCCTAAGTATTTCTGGGCTAAGTAGATAAGCCGCAGAAGATAATATCCCCGTTGCGATAAATAAATAGTTCATAGAATTATCATCTTTTTTATTGAGAAACTTTAGTAACTTAGACTCTTTTTCGTTTGTATTTAAAAATTTAAAAGTTGTGTATAAGTAATTCATATATTCTTTTTTTGTCAAAGTGACTTGAGCATCGCCTCTTTGAATTGTAATCTTTGGTTCAACGTCGGCTTTTAATAAAACGCCGGCAAGGAGCGAAACTGAAAGTAATAATTTTTTAAACATGATGATTCCTTGATTTATTCGTATTTTACGGATTTTTTTGATGAAAATGATAACGACCAAACTTTAGCTTTTTCAGCTTCGCACTCTTTATTTAGTTGAGCAAGTTCATTTTCGTAACGCGCATTTGCATCTCTTTCAGTTGCCTGTTTAAGTTCTAAATAAAGTGTGTGGAGATATTGATCAAAATTATAACTATTCAGCATGTTTATAGCCGCATCATTCACCATTGGATGCACGTATGCTGATACAATTTTGTAAACGAAATTAGCGTTTTTCTCTTGAATATCTTGTTTTATTAGCTCCACACTTCGCTCTGTCTTTGATGAATTCGTTCTAAACTCAAAATCAATAAAATCTGTCTCGTTATTTTTTAAATACTGCAAGAGCGCGTCTTGCAATTTATTCCGGACAATATCAGAATCAGAGTTCTGTGCCACAGATGTATTCCCGCTGCCGTTTTTGGGTGAAAAATCGTTAATAAACCTGATTATTGCACTAGTTGAATCTGTGTCCAAAGTACCGTAATGAGGCTGACCTATCCAATTCTTAAACATTACATCATCACGGGTACTTTTTCTTTCCATATAATAATTTTCGTCTTCAATTTGCTGAAGCATAAATTTTTTAAAACCAGGGAATTTCTCACAGGCCCAATAATGCTTTTCCCAAGCAGCTTTTTTTTTGGCTTCAAACTCCGCCTCAATTTTTTTTAACTTAGAGGAAATAATTGCGGCGATTACAGATACAAGCCCTGTAAGCGATAGTCCTGCAATCCAAAATGCATTATTTTTTTTGTCATTTGCAACCGCTTCGCCTACATCATCCTGATTTAGGGGTTCGTAAGCAGTTTTTGTTGAATCATCCTCTTTCACCTTCGAATTGGGTACTTCTTCGCTAGAGTTGTTTGATTCTGGTTCTTTACTTCCGAATAAACTTAGGCTGAATAGGGTTGTTATCAGCAAGGAGTATTTAATTGTTACCATTTTTTGAGCAGATCTTTTTCTTTAATTCTGATCTTAAGCAAACATTTTGTCAAACGGGGTAAAGGTTGTTGCCAGTAGGGAATATTTTATTGTTATTGTTTCGTTTGGTTGACTAATTAAATTTTTTGACAGATTATTGTTTTAAAAGCTAATCGGTCAAAAACGATGTTTAAGCGTGTGCTGGAAGACGTTTTGAAAAAACAAAGTTTATATTTTCCTGTTGTTAGTGTTAGTGGTCCTCGGCAGTCTGGCAAAACGACTTTAGCAAAAACAGTTTTTAGTCACTTGCCTTATGTTTTGCTTGAAGATCCCGATATTCAAATGCAGGCGACTCAAGATCCTCGTGGATTTTTGAGTATGTACGAAGACAGCGGGGCGATTTTTGATGAAATTCAAAATACCCCAGAGCTCCTTTCCTACTTGCAGGGCATTGTAGATAAACTTAATAAGCCAGGACAATTCGTGGTCACTGGTTCTCAAAATTTGGTCCTTGCAGAACAAATCAGTCAAACTCTTGCCGGTCGCGTTGGGGTCACAACATTGTTGCCGCTAAGTGCTTCAGAGCTAAATCAAAAAGAAAAATTAAGTGTTTATGCAAAAATTTTGCAGGGAGGCTATCCTCGTCTTCACGCTTTGTCAATCCCTCCATCGATGTTTTATCCCAGTTACATTGCCACATATGTTGAGCGAGATGTAAGGCAAATCAAACAAGTCGCTGATTTAAAAACGTTTCAGATTTTTTTAAAACTTTGTGCAGCCAGGGTTGGCCAAGTTGTAAATTACACGTCATTAGCTGTTGATGCAGGCATTTCGTATAGTACTGCGCGCGAGTGGTTAAACATTCTGCAAACAAGTTATATTGTTTTTTTCCTTGAACCATATCACGAAAATTTTAATAAGCGGCTGATTAAAATGCCCAAACTTTATTTTTACGATACCGGAGTGGTTTCTTATCTGTTGGGTATCAATTCAGAATCCGATTTAGCGACTCACTCCATGCGCGGTTCATTATTTGAAAATCTTGTAATTTTAGACCTTTTAAAAGAGCGCTTAAACCATGGCCAAAGCCCAGAACTATATTTTTGGCGCGATCAAACTGGAAACGAAATAGATTGCCTTGCTGATTGGAGAAACCAACTTAACGCAATCGAAATTAAATCTAGCAGTACTTTTCAGGCTGATTATTTAAAAAGTTTAAAGTTCTTTGAAAAATTGATAGAAAAAAAAAGAGTTGAAAAAAAGCTAAAAACTTATTTGGTCTATCAAGGCCAGCGGGGTAAATATTTCGAAACAGACTTGCTTCAATTAGACGATCTGAGCTGTGCGCTTGGCAGCATAAATTAAAATCCAGAATCGCTCATCATTTATATTAACTGAGCGATTCTGGTGATCAATAACTATATTTCTTCGCCATAACTGCCGTCAAAAGAACCATAATGTTTTTCCGCAAAGTTAAAAATTTCATTTTTTAAACTATTTTCATCTAAGTTCTTTCCGGAAAGCTGGACATAAAAGTCGATTTCTTTTTGTGTAAGGCGGATATTGTGCTTGTCTTTAAAGTTTGCCCAAATTTGTTCTTGGTTTGAGATCGTTAAAGCGTCTTCGATACGCAAACACATCCCGATTAGATATAAGCCCCAATTTAATGTAAATATTCCATAAGTTATCGCTAAAGTTTTTTTCTGATAAGAATTGAACGACCCACTCAACGCCATACCAACCGGAATCGTAACCAGGGGGATCAAGCAGGTTTCTAAGCCCCAAAAAGTTAATCCTGATGCCGCACTTAATAGAAAAGAACTTCTTTTTTGAGATAAGGCCGATAAAGAAATCACAACAGCTGTTATAGCAGAATAGCTAGCTAATGATAATAATAGAGCATATTCTAAATCATCAGGGTTTAAACACAATGCTGCTAAACTGTAAAATATAGCTAAAACTCTTGGAGCTATTTTTAGAGCGTTGGCTTTATAAAGATCACCTTTTGCTTTTTTAAAAGCTTCTAATTTTAAAAGGCCGGCTTCATCTTCATGCTTGTTTAAATATTCAAATTCTTTGGCAAGTTGATTTGTGTATTCTTGGATGGGCGATTGCGTTTCTTCATTTGCAGCGCAGTTACTAACCAGCAAAAGTGACAAGAAAATTTGTTTTATCTTAATTTGCATGGTTTTTAATATATTTTTTAATTAAGGTTGTTTTTAAATTACAAGCTAATTTTTGTGTTGTCAAAAATTTGAACAGCTTCTTAAATACTTAATTTATTAACTTTTTTGACGCCATCGGGTTAGACATAGGATTATAGTTTTTTATGAAAAAATGAAAAAACCGACCTCTATTTCGCTTACTGAGAGCAACTTTTTGAAGTTTTTCTTTTTGTTTTTTACCACAGCATCAATCTTTTTTTGCTTCAGGCAGGCTTTAAAGCTAAAAGGTTTTGATGATCCAATAACTGAACTAAAAATTATCGACACCGAATCGCGAAAAGCTTTTGGAGACTTTACGGCAAAGGTTTCGGTGGGAATGTTAATTAAAGGATTTTCGACCTTTGATTTAATCAAAAATACTTTTATTGCTGATTTGATTGTTTGGTTCGAGTACAACGTTGACCAGGTGATGCTTGAAAAAATATCGCTTTTTTCTTTTGATAATGGGGACATTGTAAAAAAATCGGCGCCCGACATTAGAATTAGCGAAGGAAGAGCTTTGGTTAAGTTTGACGTTCGGGTTGCGTTTAAAAGCAACTTAGTTTATAAACGGTTTCCCTTAGAAAACCACCGCATTTCTCTGATGCTCAGCAACAATTTTGTCACCCCTGCGGAAATGTATTTTGAAATAGAGGATTCGGGATTTAAGGTGGACAAAGAAATATTTATTCCCGACTGGGATATTAGCGATGTGTTCACCGAGGCGGGGTTCTCCTCTATCGGGCTTGACGACAAAGACAGTAAGGCTAAAAGCCGAGCGTCTGTCGTGCCCAAAGTTCGGTTTACTATTAATTTGGACAAAAAGGGGATTAAGGATATCTATATTGTGTTTTTGCCGCTTTATTTAGCTTCTTTTATCGGAACTTATTCATTTTTAACAAGCATTTTAAACTCCAACATGCGTTATGTGATGGCTTCATCAACAGTTCCTGCACTTTTGAGTTATCGATTTATTATTCAAAATTTAATTCCGCAGACATCTTATTTTACAATAACCGATTATATTTATTTACTTTTGCTACTTACCGCCTGCTTTATTTTTATTTTTCAAGCGTTTTTTATTCGCAAAGCCGGGCATGTTTTGGATGGAAATAAGGATAGTAGCGGATTTTACAAGGCGCTTGTGGAAAATATTAACACGATAGTTTTTGTGATTATAAACTTGATCGTCTTAGCTGGGACATATTATTTTTTGAATTATCTTTAAACGAGGGAGGAGAAAACCTCCCTCTCTGTTCTTAAGCTTGTTTTTCGAATTGTAAAACAAAATCGATAATTGCGTTTCTTTTTTTGTGTTCCTGTGACTCAAGTGCCCACTTTTTGAATAATTCATGAATAGGCTTATTTAATGCAGTTCTTTTGCTTTTGAGAGCTTTTTCAAAAATAACTTCTACAACGTAGTTTATTACCATGTCAATAAAGAAACTTGGCAATGAGTCTGCGTCCATGTTGAATCTGATTCTAGCTCTATTAGCGCTTTCTTTTGCATCTGTGCCGTCAGTCACTAATGTTTTTTTTTCAATGAAGCTATCGCTTTCTTTTGAGTGGTCTTTCCAAACCGCTTTAGTCCAGTAGCAAGGAGTTGCAACTAAAAATGCTGCATTAAGTACTCTCACTAGTTTGTAAACATCCTCTTCTTTCACAGGTTTTTCGTCGATAGATTTGACCTTGGGAGTTTTAAATAAAACATTGCTGCTTTTATCCCAGCCGCTTTTTTTCATGCTTCCGGTCGCCGCGGTTAATAAAGAAGCTATAAAAATACATCCAATAAATCTATTGCAAGCGCTTGGAGCACCTTTACTTTTTTCGATAGCGTTTAAAATCTGAGCCTTTTCCCCTTCATTAAATCGTTCAAACCATTCTTCGATACGCAATACTTCGGATTGAAGGCCTTCATCAAGATTATCAAACTTCGCCGCTACCGCATTTCTGCTGAGTGCAGAACTTTTTCTTAAGCCCTCGGCCTCTAAAAACGAACATACGCTCGCAAGAGCTAATAATAATATTTTTTTCATGTATAAACCCTGGATATTTTGTTATTGTTAGTGATTGTGTTTTTTCAATAATAACAAAAAAAAATTATTTGGCTAGTAAAACAGGATTTGTCAATTTGTTCGAAGATTTCGGACCACAAGGGCCGCAGCACTCGAATAATTTTTTTATATGGACTGACACGGTGCGTGACAAAACGAGCCAGAATTAAACCCAGGACATACTTTTTGTTTTTGCAATGATGGATTAAGCCTGGATCCCCGGCTATGCCGAGGATGACAATAAGGCTTATTTATTATCCGACAAAACGTATTCAATAATTAATTTACGTTTGCCGTGTGACTTAGGCTCATTAGCCCATTTCTGGAACAAAATATGAATAGGTTTGTTTAATGCTGCATTTTTGCTTCTTAAAGCAGATTGAATGCAAGCCGTAAAGATTTCTCGGATGAAGTGTCTCGGCTGATAGTTATATCCTGAAAAAATATTAGAATGATCGACACATTCTTCATTAAATGATTCTGAAAAAGATTCTGATAGCGATCTTTTATGCAAAAATAATTCATTTTCTTTTGAATGGTTTTTGTATTTTGCCTTTATCCAATAATAGGGGCATACAACGAAAAAAAGTGTAAGGCTAGTCGCGCTTGAAGCCAACCATGCGTGCCCTTTTTTTATTCTCAAAGTTCCTGAGTTAGTTCCTAGTTCTAGAATTGTATGATTCCTATTTGTGAGAGCTGATTTAATCGAAACGACAGATGTTATCCCTAGCGCTACCGAAGCAGCCAAAGAGGTAAGATATCGATTACACGAACTTGGGGCGCTTTTACTTTTTTTGATGGCGCTCAAAATAGCCGTTCTTTCTTCTGGCGTGAAGCTAGAAAACCATTTCTCTATTTTCTCAACGTTTTTCTTGCTTTCATCATTAAGCGTTTCAAACAATTGTTGAACTTGAGATTCTGTTGCTGGCCTTGCATATTTCGCCGCAGATCTGGCGCTTGTGCTGGTGGATGATAATGCAATTAATAAAAGTAATGCTAATTTGTTCATGCTTGTTAATTACTCGACTTTATTAAAATCGTATCTAAAAAATTTGGTGTTGGCAAATTGCCTAATAAATTGATGTCTCAATTTTATTTAATGAGTAAGATGCTAAAAAAATAACAAATGACTAAAAAGAAAAATCCTGTGTCCAAGCTGCTAAAATCAGAAAAAATAGCCGCTTCAAGAATGGCCGTATAAATTGGGCATAAAATCCCAGAAAGTGAAATTAAGCTGGGAGCAGTTCTTTTGATTAGATGGCCATACAGATGGTAGCCCAGAAAATTGGAAAGAAAAATTATAATAAAAAAGTAATGCCAAGCTGCGTTGGGAACTTGCGCAATTTGCGAAAAAAAAGTCATTCGATGGTGAGCCAAGGTTGCAATTAAAAACGCAACGCCCGAGACAAACATGCTAAATCCATTCAAAAATAAAATAGAAAAGCCTTTATTCAGAGCTTTTTTAATTAAGACCCAGGCAAGCGCAGAGGAAATTACTGCAGCCAAAACAGCGCCTTCGGCACTTAAATTCTTAAGTGAAAAAAGTAATAAATTTGGTGAAATGCAAACAAATATTGAAAGGGACAATTTTAGAAGCGAAAAAGCTTCTGTGCCACCTAAAGATGAAATTATTAATGTAATTAATGGCGATAAGGAATAAATAAGCGACACTTTTGCACCACTTAAAAACTGCGTCCCCCAATATTCTAAGAAAAACGGTAAAAACATGTGGAATATTGCGATGCTCGCAATCATCAGTTTGTTTTTACGAATTAAGTCTTTTTGCGGCCATGCGCTTTTTTTAAAAACCTTAATGAACAACAAATATCCGGCGCCAGCTAGCAACATTCTCAAAGCGATATAACTTAAGAAATGAAGATGTGCTAAAATAGCTTTACCAAGAAGAAATACGCCAGCAAAAGCAAGCCACAGGATGTTGATTAAGATAATGTTTAGTAGCGACATGGTTTTAAATAAATCTTTAGTTTTGATGATAGCGTTTTTTTTAATTGTAATCAAAAAATTCCAACGGATCGTTCTTAATCGGATGTGATAATTCTGGATCTCCAGACTAAGTCTGAAAATGACGGCCCAGAGGGCCATAGAAATAAGGTTTGTCAGTCAGCGCATAGCGGCGGTGCCAGACCTCAGCCTACGTTTAAAGCGCTGGCTTTTAAAACCAAATTCGCTAAAATCAAAGTTTGACTTTATAAAAATATTTAACAAATACATGAATCCCCTAACTCTCTTAATCAGCTCCATTTTTTTTACGCAATTTTTGAATTTTACAACAGAACCTCGCGGGTCTTTAATCCGGCATTGGGATCGGGCTGTTTCAAGTCAAAATACACCTTTACTTCAAAGATACTGCGACATTTTGGCGCTGGGATACTTAGAGGTGATTAAAAGTGATGTAAAAAAAGACACCGATAAATTAGTAATAAAATCGATAAAAACCATGTTTCTTCGATTGGAAGAAGCTAAAACAGTTGACGCAGCTTATGAAACGTTGATTTCGTGCTTAACAAAGGCTGATATCGATAAAACAATAAAAGCTAAAATACAAAGTTTTGTGGAACATGCACGATCCCATGCCAATAAAGGATTATTGGTTCAGTGTTTGTACATTTTTTTGATGATGGTCGAATCGATAAACTTTGAACCCAACATTTCCGCCGAAGACTTTGGCGATTTTTTGAACGATTTAAAGAGTTGTCAATTTAATTCAACAGAACAACTTCACGTAGTTTTTTTTAATTTTTACTTCAAAAACCCATCTATTAAAAAATTTATGGACTTGATAGCAAAAGAATTTGCCCGAACAAGGTTTTGCCACTTAGACTGGCCAGAAAAAATTCTTGCAGCAGCGCTTTCACTGTTTTTAGAAGGCGCAACAGAGCCTGTTTTACGCGAGATTCGGAATGCAACAGGGATATTAGGCACGCTTGTAATTCTGGGGATTCATTTGATTATTTCAATAAAAATTGTGGAAATAATTTTTTTTGGAATAAGAAATTTTTCTCAGGATGAAGTTTCAACTAATTTTCCCTGGGCATGCGAGCACTTCTTTAAATCAGAAATTATTGCCGATACTTCAAGACACCATTCACGCGCAAGTCTGAAGCGCCCAAAACATTTACGAACATAGAATCGTAAATTTCTAATTCTTGGCCGGATGACGTGCTGGTGATTACGGGAACTTTATCGTTGATCGTCAGCGTTCCGCTTGCTAGCGAAAGCCCATTAAGACCTGTGTTTAATGAGCAGCCATTTAAATAAAGTTCTGAACTTTGAGCTTCGAATGTCAAATTGGTTTTAGTTGCACTGTCAAAGCTAAAGGTTACAGATTTGTCAAACAACAAGCTTGCAGAACTTTTTATTGTTAGAGCCGCACTTGATGTGTAAGTAAAAACACTTTGAGCCCCCGTGGCTTGCAAACCCTGTACTGAAACGTTATCTTTGATATCCAAAAGCCCGGTTGCAAAAGAGAGCCCCGCTGTTGAAAGAGTAATTGTACAGTTATCAATTACAATTTTTCCGCCAGAATTTAAATTTTTAAACCCATCAACTGAGGTCACAACTAGATGAAGGTTTTGAAGGGTTAGCGAGCCGGTTGACCCACCGTAACTTAGTGCGCCGCTGCTTGAGAGGGTCATTAATGTTTTACCTTGCCCTTTTATAACGTAATTTTCACTGCCGGAGCCAATAGTCCAGGCACCACTGATTGTTGTATCTCCTTGGATCGCAATGGTTCCACCGGAACTAAACGTAATGTTGCTAGAATAAGTTCCACCAAGCATAAAAAGCGTTTTGCTGTTTAAATCTACTAAAGATGGCATGCCGACAGAGTTATTCAAGGTTAAGTTGTCTTGTAAAAACAGCTTTCCACTGCCCGAAATTGACTGATTAAGTGGGGTAGATATTTGCATTTTTAGAATAGAACTCGCATTGCCCAGCGCGATTGCACTTGAAAACAAAGGCTGGCCATACAGAGTTGCGGTCGCACCGTTGTCAACCGACAATCCTGGAGCTAGCGATCCCGGAGAAAAAACCAGGTAGTCATTATTGGACAAAGTTAAAGTATCGCTGCTTGATGCTGCGATTTTGCATTTTCCACTTGCCTCAATGATTCCACTTTTTAAGGTTGCGTTAACTAAATCTACAGTTTGAGCCCCAGTTATGCTTGTCGATGATGGCGTTACTATTTCTAATCTGCCTGAATTCATGGTCAAGTTGTTATTGATGTCAATGCTAGCTCCTGGCTGGATTTTTATTGTCGAGTTAACGCCTCTGAATTTTATGAAAGCAGATTTCACCGAAAAAAAGGGAGCGATGCTAATCGCCATCAACAACTTAAAGCTCTTATTTTTCAACAAGGGACTACCATGAAAAATATTGATTTACCGTACAAAATATTAAAGATTTAGGTCAATATTATGTCTTCATTATCTTAACTTTTGGCCCCGATTCGCGGTAAAGATAAATAAGTCTCTTTTTGTGCGAATTTCGATGGTAAAAAAAAAATCTGTTGGGTTTAAATTTGTAAATCAAAAGCTTATTTTGCTTTTGCTCGGGATTGCTGTTTTGTTTGGCGGGATCAAAGCCTTAGAATTCTTTTTGCGACTTAGTTTGTTTCAGTTTGTTGTTTATTTAACGCCAATTTTGTTGATTCTTAATTTTATTCCAGGAAAAGGCCTACAAAAATTTAACGAGGGCAAACCATTTCTAATAACCTTTATTTTTGCCCTCCTAGGATCGTTTTTTTTAATTAGCACAAATAGACAACCTGCCCCCTTTGCAAACTTGGCTCAAATTAAATCCTTGGCTGCGTCTTTGGAATCCAAGCCTATCGAAATGGACAACTCAAACTTACTAAAACCCTCTTACGATGCGTATTACAAGTCGCTGGAGCAGGGTTTTTTTTCGGCCAAAATTAATAAATTAATGATTTGGAAAAAAAGCGATACCTCAATCGTACCCGTTTTTATGTCGATGCTCAAAAAAATGCTTAAGGGGATGGAAGAATTTAAAGTTCCCAACGGGGACTTTATTGTCAGGGGAAGCTTGACCCCTCAAACACGGCTTGTCATTTGGGGAGATTTGCAGGGAGCGTTTCCTAGTTTTGTTCGCGGATGCGAAAAGTTAAAAGATCTTGGGATCATCGATGATGAATTAAAAATTAAAAGCGAAAATGACTACTTAATCGTTAATGGCGATGCAGTTAGTAGATCTCCCTTTCAGCTTGAGACATGCTGCATGATAATGAATTTAATTCTAAAAAATCCAACCAACTTTATTTACATTCGCGGCGGACACGAAAACGAAAATTATTGGCAGGAGTTCAACCTAAAATCTGAACTAATTTATCGAGTTGGAGCTGAACGTCCAAAGTTAGATAGCGAAAAGTTCCCACTTCAGCACGAAGTTGAAGAATATTTCGACCACTTACCAATGGCTGTTTATTTTAAGTTTTTCAACGATAAAGATATTCAGTTCCTTCGCATTTCAAATTCAGGGCCAGAACAAACAGGGCTCTTGCTCAAAGCCAGCGAAAACAAGCTTTACAAGTTCCTAACAGCGCCCGAGGAAAAAAAGGGAGCACTGGTTCCTTACCGATTTACAAAAAGTAAAGACGAGCCAGGTGATCAGGAAGTAAAACTTAAAGCGATTTTTAAATCAGAAAAAAAACGTGAGACTTACCAGGATATGGACGGGCTACGACTACTAGTGCCTGAAAACGGAACTCCGGCATGGAACGTTTTGTCATGCCCAACGGAGGTTTACCAAAAAGGCCTGAAATTCTTTTACGATGCATTTGTGATTGTCTCATTCGACGAAAAAAACCTAGAAAACAGCAAAATCACCCTCTACAACCAAGATGTACGCAAAAAAGACGGATTTAAATCGCGCGAAGCAAACTTATTTACAAGCAAAGAACTAGATAAAGATTCAAAGTCGGAAACCAAAACAGAGCCTTCAAGTGATAAAAAAGAGGATTCAAAGCCTGAAGAAAAAACTAAAGAAAGCGATACAAAGGCTGAGCAAGCGGCAACAAACTCTGAACAAAAAAAAGAAGACCCTAAGCCAGCAGAAGTAAAAGTCGAGGATAAAAAAGAAGTATCTAAACCTGCAGAGGCCAAAGCCGAAGATAAAAAATCTGAAAAAGTTGATGACAAAAAGGCCACTGCTGAAGAAGCTAAAGAGAAAAAAGCAGAGGATAAGCCGGCTTCTAAAGAAGACGCTAAGGATGCCAAGGCCGCTTAACGAAGGAGTGTTTAAGAATGGATCCCCATCCTACGCATAAAGCTTCGGTCTGGCACCGCCGGCAACTCCGAGAATGACAATATCGAAAATAAAGCTTATTTCTCCGATTTCACGTTCATGGCCCGTAAGGGCCGTCTTCATGTTCGAGCGAGGTGCGGTTTGTCGTTCCACAGGCTTGATCTTGTCCAGAGACGAGAGGCCTAGTTCATGGCCCGCAGGGCCGTCATCTTTCCGCCGCCGCGTAAAGCTTTGGCGTGACACAGCGAACGGATGTGAGGAGGTCCAGGATAAAAAAATTCTCTAAATAAAAAAGGGCCTGCGAGTTACGCAAGCCCTTAAAAGAAATAAAGTTAAGTTTTTAAACTCCGCTTAAGCGATCGGTTGTGCCTCGCTGTCAGCGGGGGTTGCAGGTTGTTCCGCAGTAGCAGGCGTCACATCAGCGCTTGGTTGAGAATTGGCTGGCTCAGTCGAATCTGAGGGGGCTGCATCTGGCGCAGCAGCTGGTTCTTCTGTGCTAGAGGTTTTTTTAAACCAGGAGACGATGGTGGCTCGCGTGACGTAAGCCACAATAGCCGTGAGGAGAACTGTTGTAGCAATGAAACCGTTGCGTAAGTGGTTGCTTTTTTCAATCGCAGGGGACTGTAGCGCGTGCAACACAAAGGATAATTCAACGTCTTTAATTTTTAATGAGTTATCTTTGTCTTTTAATACAGTAATTAGTTCAATTGCGTCGTTTTTACCTTGTTCGGTTGCCGGCACAACTACTTGGCGATTGTCTCTCACAAGGTCTTGAACAGCTTTAATATTAAAAACTTTATCTAGATATTGTTTCTTCTGTGCTTCATCAGAACAATTTTTATAAATATTTGCGAGCTTTGTTTCTAATTCTTTGAATGAAAGAGAACTAATATCTTCACGCAAGATAGAATCAAATGATCTTGGAGCAGATATATTAGCGGTCATTTCGATCGTTACTCTTTTTTTTTTGAGGGCAGGGCCATCGCCAGAAACAGAACCGTCAGTATTAGAACCAGAACCGCCACTGCCTTCTCCGACATCAGGAATTAAATCCGCGGGACTTCTCTCATCTTCAAAAAGCGGCAGCCCATCATTCAGGTTATCTTCGTCCGAATGACCGTCTCCATTTTCCAAACCAGGAACTAAATTCGATTGCACGACTTCTTCTCTGTGAGCAGAGGAACTGGTTGCATCATCACCGCCAGCTACTACTTCGCCTTCAGGAATTAAAGCCTCGAGACTGTTTGCATCACCAAAAAGCGACTGCTTATTTTCTTTGTCCGAATGACCGTCTCCATTGTCCAAACCAGGAACTAAATTCGATTGCTCGACTTCTTCTTTGTGAGCAGGGGAACTGCTTGCCTCATCACCACAAGCTTCGTCGACTCTTGAGCCAGCAGGAGCGCCATCGCCAACTACTCCTTCACCCTCAACTCCATTGTCGGCTGCAGGTAAAATCGCATATTTTGATAGAAAATCAATTCTTCCGACAAGTGAGCTTTTCTCTCGATTGATGTTTGCGTTGCATTTGATGATAACTTTCCCAAGAAGCTGATTTTCTTCTTTAGAAAGATTTTTTAACAAGACCTCAACCTCTTCCTTTATAGTCCAACTATCGTCTTTTTTAAGAAAAAGACCTCCTATGTATTGGCCCACCTGGGGAGCATCCGCAAAAGCTTTAGGCTCTTTAGTTTCTAATGATTCTAATGAATCGACTCTTAACAATTGTGCTTTATTTATCGTGGCTTCAACGCTTGCAATAAAGCCAAAAACGAATATCAAACTTAATAATTTTTTCATACGAGTATTTTATTTATTGTATATTTAGTTTAAGTTTAGCGAATTTTTGAGTGATGTCTAAAAAAATAATTGATTTATCAAAAATCAAGATTATGGAAATTTTGTAAAGGTGCTTAAGAAACAGCGCAGCACCATTCGAAAACAAGGATCTTTTGATCCTGGATCTCCTCACATCCGTTCGAAGATGACGGCCCAGCGGGCCATGAACCAGGCATCAAACTCATACAGAAACGCTTGTCAGTTGGCTTGACTTATGAAACCAGCAAAGTTAAATTATTTTGACTTAAAAAAATACTGTAAGGTTTTATGTTACGAATCATTTTTACTGCTGTTACATTAACAGCTAATTATACTTTAAAAAAACAAGTAACAAGGTCGATCCATTCAATCAAACATATAAGCGAAAGCCATTATTCCTGTTGCGAAAAAAAAACACGCTTTTACGAACAAAAATTGTCAGAAATTAATCCTGTTTTCCGCGTCGTAGCACAAGAAATAATAAAACGAAGCGAGGACATGTCATTAAATATCCAATCTATGTTGAGAGTTAGTTCGTTAGATCTCTTTGAAAATTGCGCTCGATGCCCAATAAAATCAACATATTCGCTAGAAAAAGAACGCTACGAATACACAACAACATCAAGGTGTCCAGACGCGCTCAAGGCAGTTAAAATTTGTGAATACATAGCAAATCTTATCAAAAAAAGCGAAGAGCCTTGTTTTTCGCATGAGGAATGCAAAGACTTGTTCGAAATCGCATTTACTGAAAGCGCTCAAAAGGTTTCATAAACCCGCAACCAGTCAACCACTGTTGTAGTTTTTGCTTCGGTATCAATTTCTAACTTGAGAACGGCACCCGAAAACACATAAGGCCGATCAGTTTCTGGCTTGTACCGAGCTGGCATTTGGCTTAAATATTGGTTAATAACCGTATTTTTTTCTACCCCAATGCACGAGAACAGAGCTCCGCAAAACCCAAGATCTGTTAAATAAGCAGTCCCTTTTGGCAAAATCTTGTTGTCGGCAGTTTGTACGTGGGTGTGGGTTCCATAGACACAAGTTGCTTTTCCATCAAGAAAAAACCCCAGCGCTTGTTTTTCGGAAGTTGCCTCGGCGTGAAAGTCAACAATAATAGCGTCGACTTTATCCTTTAAATAAAGCATTATTGACTCTAACTCGCGAAAAGGGCAGGCAAGCAGTTCTTTAAAAAAAACTCGGCCCATGGCATTAACCACGCCAATTTTAACACCATCTTTTTCAAAAATTCCGTATCCTTTACCCATGGTTTCTTTTGGGAAATTGATTGGTTTTAAGATTTTTGATTGGTTATTAAGATAATAAGTCAGAAACTTTTCGTGGCGCCAGACGTGGTTACCGGTTGTGATGACGTCGGTTCCGAAACTAAGCATTTCATTTACGCTTTGTTCTGAAAGGCCTCGCCCATCTTTTGCCGAGTTTTCGCCATTAACTATCACAAAATTAATGTTGTGGCGAGCTTTTATTACGGGTATGAATTGGCGACAAGCATCTAAGCCGGGGTCGCCAAATACATCTCCAACCATCAGGATGTTAAAATTTTTTTTGGACATATTTTATTTTGCGTACTCAATACAACGTTTTTCACGGATAACATTTACTTTTATTTGACCAGGGAAAGCCATTTCCTCTTGAATTTTTTTTGCTATATTGCGGGCTAAACTATAGCATTCAGCATCATCTAGCGAAGATTCGTCAACGATAATTCGAAGCTCTCTTCCCGCTTGCAATGCGTAAGCCTTTTTGATTCCTTCAAAGCTCTTGGCTATTTCCTCTAACTGTTCAAGGCGTTTGATGTAGGCTGCAAGGGTTTCTTTGCGAGCACCAGGCCTAGAAGCAGAAATTGTGTCTGCAATAATCGTTATGATTGCATAAATCGAAGCAGGAGGAACGTCTCCATGGTGAGCGGCTACAGCGTTAACTACGACTGAATTCTCGCCATATTTTTTTAAGAAATCTGCACCGACGGCCGCATGCGGGCCTTCAACCTCGTGAGAAATCGCTTTACCGATATCATGAAGTAATCCGCAGCGTGCAGCTAATTTTCCATCAAGCCCAAGCTCTTCGGCAATCATACGAGCAAAAATAGCCGACTCTTTACTGTGCTCTAGAATATTTTGCGTATAGCTCGTTCTGAACTGTAACATTCCTAATAATTTTACAACTTCGCGGTGTACTCCAGAAACTCCAAGCTCCATCACTACGGAACGACCAGCTTCTTCGATCATTTCATTTACTTCGCTTTCACTCTTAGCGACAAGCTCCTCTATCCTTGTTGGATTAATTTTGCCGTCCTGGAGGAGCGCTGTCAGAGTTTTTCTGGCAACTTCCTTGCGGATAGGGTTAAAACCCGAAATGGTGATAGTTTCCGAGTTGTCCCCAATCAAAAACTCCATCCCTGTCTCTTTTTCCAAAGACCTGATGTTTCGACCTTCCTTACCAATAATTTTTCCTTTAATATCTTCATTTGGTAAATCGATAACGCCCGAAGAAATCAACGCCACCTGATCCGAAGCATACCGCTGCATAACCGTTGTGACCATCCTGTTTGCAAGATCCTTCGCTTTTAAAGAAACATCTTCTTCAACTTTTGCAAGCCATTGTTGATTTTCAATTTCCACTTCGGCTCTGAACAGATTCATCAACTGCTCTTTAGCTTCTTTTTTTGACATGTGGCTTATTTTTTCTAGCTGCTCAACGAGAGTCTTTTGAAAATTATGTGTTCGTTCTTCTTTAATACGGATGTCCAAAATCCGCTCTTCCAACATAGAGTTTTTTTCATTGTATTTACGAGCTTCAACCTCAAGAGAGATTTCTTTTTCTTTTAACTGATCAAGCTTTTTTTGAACAGCTGATTCATTTTTTTTTACTTCGAATTCTTTTTTTTTGATTTCGTATTCAAACTCGGAGCGCTTGCGCCTGAATTCTTCTTTATTTTTTTCGATAAGTAAGCGTTTTTGCTCAGCCAATTCTTTTTCGGCATTCTTCAAAAATTCTAACTTTTGACTTTGTTTGAGATGAAGGAAACTTAATGTTCCGATTATTCCGAGTACAAAACCCACCGCAACAACGATGGGCACCAATAGCAAATTTAACATAAATCAAGGCGTAATTGTGGGCTCATTCACCCACAATTATACATTGTTTTGATATTAATTAAACAACCTGTTGAACGATTTTTTCGAAAACAGGAAAATCGTATGTTGCGATTTGGCTCAACATTTTTCTGTTTAATACGACATTGTTCTTTTTTAATTTATCAATAAATACAGAGTAGGAAAGATCCAACATTCTGCATCCAGCGTTGATACGAGTGATGAAAAGTTTTCTGAAATCTCTTTTCTTCAATTTTCTACCAACGTAAGCAAACGCCATAGCTCTAAGGATAGTCTCTTTAGCTCTACGGAATACGCTTTTTCTCTTGCCCCAAAAGCCTTTAGCTTGTTTTAAGATTTTTTTGTGTCTTGCGCGTGATGTCACGCCTCTGGTAATTCTACTCATTGTCTTATCCTTTTATATTTCGTTTCTAATAATTAGCTAGCTAACAAAGCTCTTTTTACTCTTTCTTCGTCATTTTCGTGTACATAAGCTACGCCACGAAGATTTACAATACCTTTTGTCGATTTAGCCCAAGCGTGGTGACGACGGAAAGCTCTAGATCTTTTAACTTTTCCTCCACCTGTCGTTCTAAATCTCTTTGTTGCTCCAGAGTGAGTTTTCATTTTTGGCATTTTAAATCCTTTTCTTGATAAATATGAGCTAGGCTCGTTTCACTACTTCTTTTTTGCTACTAAAACTTTGGTCCAAGTGTTACCCATTCCGAGTTCTTTTTGGTAATCAACGTTGTAGCCAGATAGCGGGTTCCGGACATCGTTAAGAACTCTTTCGAAAAACAGTGGGCCTTGACCCGCTTTAAAATTTAACTCTCTTCCTCTAAATTGTAAAGTTATCTTAACGTTATCGCCATCTTTTAAAAACTCGATAATTTTAGATACCTTTAAATTGTAATCGCTTTCGCCAATTACCGGACGGAATTTAATTTCCTTAATTTCAATAACTTTGGTTTTCTTTTTGGCTTCATTTTGCTGTTTTTTCTTTTCATAAATGAATTTTCCAAGATCCATGATCTTCGCTGTTACGGCTCCAGCATTATCTTTGCTAATTTGAACCAAATCTAAATTTTGGCTTAAAGCTAATGTAATCGCGTCATTTTTTTCTAATATACCCAGGTTTTCTCCCGCAGGGCCAATGACTCTAACTTCATTTTCTTTAATTTTCTCGTTCACAATAAAACCATGGTTTGTTGTGTCTTTTTCATTACCTTTTTTATTAATCATTGTCACCTTCTTCTTCATTGATATCAAATTCTTTAGCTGAAATGCCGTCTCGCTTAACAAGATCCATAATTTCGGCTACGACATGCGCATCTTCCTTTAACTTTTGTACACAAGCATCTTTACCTTGCGCATACTTTTCTCCTTTAAAAGAAACCCATGCTCCAGATTGTTTAAACAGGCCTTTTGAAAGACCGATTTCAAAAAGTTCTTTTTCTGTCGAAACGCCTTGTCCAAAAATAATATCTAGCTCTGCTGTTGTGAATGGAGATGCAACTTTATTTTTTACAACTTTTACAATAACTCTATTCCCAACGACGGTCTCACCCTTCTTTATAGAACCAATTCTTTTGACCTCAAGCCTTACAGATGAGTAAAACTTTAATGCTGTACCCCCGCTTGTGGTTTCTTTGTTCGCAAAAGGCATAGCATTAATTTTTTGGCGAACTTGGTTAATAAAAATCAAAACAGTATTTGATTTGTTAACGATAGGAGTCAGTTTTCTAAGAGCTTGAGACATAAGCCTTGCTTGAAGACCCATGTGAGCGTCTCCCATGTCACCTTCGATTTCAGCTTTAGGCACTAATGCTGCCACTGAATCCACGACAAGAATGTCAACAGCTCCGGACCTAACCAAAACTTCAGCTATTTCTAAGGCTTGCTCTCCAAAGTCTGGTTGAGAAACTATTAAGTCTGCGGTTTTTACGCCAAGTTTTGCTGCATACGCTGGGTCTATAGCGTGTTCAACGTCTATAAAAGCACATTTGCCACCAGCTTTTTGAGCTTGTGCGATTGCATGTAAGGCCAATGTTGTTTTCCCTGAAGCTTCAGCTCCAAAAATCTCGACGATTCGTCCTCTTGGGAATCCTCCGACCCCAAGAGCTGTGTCTAACAATAGCGATCCGGTTGGAATCACAGTCACTTCTGCGATAGATTTTTCCCCAAGGATCATCACTGAACCTTTTCCGAATTTTTTATCTATCTCAGCAAAGGCGCCACTCAATGCAACATCTATATTGTTTTTTTTTGTATCAGCCAAGTTAGCTCCTTGTTTTTGTGACATAATTTAGTTATTCCTTAACACCGAGATACTTTTCTATTTTAGCATTTTCTTTGATTCCAGCAAGTACGTGTTCCAGGTAATCGGATTCTGTCAAAAGCTTAATGTCACCCGAAGACCTATCAGCAGTTAAACGAATCACAAAGTAATTGTCGGCGTCCTCTGCAAGTAATACCTGACGAGTGCTGACTAACTTTTTAACTTTGGCTAACACATCTGGTCCAAAGATTTTACTTTCACCCTTGTTGATATGCGCAGACTGAATTTTAATAGAACTTGGCCATGAACCGCTCTCCATCAACGAGTTTTTTATGGAAGAAGCATCGTCAAAAGCTTTTTTCTTTGCTAACTCGCGCTCCAAGTGGTGGCGAACGGATTCTTTTACGCTTTCAAGAGGTTGCACTTGTTTCTTTCTAACTTCTTTTACAATATAAACATAGCCTTCATCAGCCTCAGAACCCTTACCAATGAAGCCAGCCTCCCAAATATCGAGTTTCTTTTCGATTTCATCGGACAAGAAAGGAATTCGTTTATTGTTGTCAAAAGCACTGTATCTATCAAACGAAATTATATCCTTGCCAGCAAGTTCTTTAGCGATTCTATCGCAGTCTTCTTTTTTCAAATTTTTCGCGCCAATTTCGCGGATTTGCTTAGTTATATTCTTAACTAGTGAATCGAATTTATACTCAGCTTTCTTTGTAGCAATATTCTTTTTTATTTCATTTTCAACTTCGCTTAGAGCTTTTGTCTTACGAGGTTCTTTTCCGAGCAACTTAATGAGGCAAACTTTACCATCTATTAATTCTGCATCCGAAAAATCGCCTACAGCTTTAAGCTTTCTTACGATCCCTTGAATTTTGGAAGAAGCATAGCGGCCTTCTTCAAACGAAACATTATGTTCTTCTTTTTCGTCTATCACAAACCCAAGCGAATGAATTTTTTCAGAAAATAATGATGAATCCGCTGCGCAAGTTGTAAGGATGCTCTTTACTTTATCCAACCCTTCTTGGCCATCAACATTGATCGAAATAGCCTTCCAGGAATACCTTGCTGGTGTTGAATATTTTTTTTCCTTATTTCTCTTATAAAATGCAAAAACTTCATCGGCCACAATGCTTGCAGCGCTTTCTTTCTCAAGCAAATTCTTGTTTATTTTAAACATAATTAAAGAGGCGCTGCCACGATCTTTAAACTTGTGGGAATACTTTTCGTAATGGGCTTTGATCATGTCGGAGGTAATAGCTCCATCTTTGACATCCTGTTTTTTGTTAATTGAGTGATATTGAACCTCGAATGCTCCATCTGAAGTTCCCGACTTTGCGTCAGCCTTAACATCGCCAAAAGAAGCTTCCAATAACTTGGACAAAAGCTCTCTTTGTAGTTCAAGTCTTCTTTCTTCCTCAAAATCAACAACACTTCTAAAACCCATTTGGCCGGTAATGTTTTGATACATTAATTTATTAATTGATCCGTCTGCTTCAAAAACTGATTTTGGCATAACTTTCTTTATCCCTTTAATCAAGTCCTCGTCAGAAATCGATAATCCTAAATCTTGAATGAGACGCTCCATAACTAGCTCATGTTCACAGGCCGTAAGCGCTTCTTCCTCGGTCATGTCTTCCATCTTAAAACCATAAGCTCTAATCGCTTGCTTAGTAATTTTATCTTTTTCAACCTTGGCCCTAAACCTTTTCAGCGTAAGAGGTAGACCATTCACTCGCTCTAGAATTGTATCACCGAGCTTAGAAGACCCCCCAAATTTAAAAGCCATCGAAAGGGCCAATAAGGCCATCAACCATTTAGCTTCTTTTAACATGTTTTTAATACTTAATATGATCACAAGTACTCCAATCTTATTTTTTAATACCGATTTTTTTCTCGTCGAAATCAGCTTTTGTGGCTAAATTGTCAACCATTTTTAATGCTTGGTCAATGTTTTGCACTTCTATAATTTCAACATTGTTTTGACAAGGGTCCTCAGATTGCAATTCTCTTCGTAGTTTATTCCAAAACTTTTTTTGTCTTTTTGCATAAGCCCTAGTTTTGATTTTTATTTTCAAAACCAGCTCCTCCGCTGCAGCTACACTGGGCAAACTGCTATTTAAATCAAAAATTTCGCCGTACCCTATAAATTTTTTTTGTTTTACAACATTTAATTCTTCTTTATTAAAATTTGCAACTTCTTTTTTCCATGCCTCAATCATTTCATCGCATCTACGATTTATTCGATCGGTTAAAATATCAATAGGAGGATTTATACAAATTAAGATAATTTTTTTACCCACAGGATCAAAAACCTCTTTCAATGATGAAGGCAATAAGCCCGAGTCTTTAATTATTTGTAAAGCCCTTTTAACCCTGTAAGAATCACTAGCCCCAAGAACGCTTGCTCGAGCACAATCATATTTATTTAATAATTCATGACGGGCAATATCTCCATCGGCCTCAGGGGAAAATTTCTCTAGAGCATTCAAGTCCTCGATGCTTATTTGCACAGGCTGAGCATTTTTAACATCAAGAGAAAATAATAAGTGTTTTAAGTAAAAAAATGACCCGCCAACAAAGACAGCGGAATAGTCAGAAGGGAGGCTTCTAAAAAAATCTATTGCTTTTCTTCGATATTCAACAGACGTTATAGAGCGCTTTTCATCAGCTAGATCAAAAAAAAAGTTATCCTGTAGATCTATTTCTGCAGGTTTTGCAACGCCTACATTTGTAAACGAATACATTTGACCAGTATCGGCGTTTAGAATTTTTAGCTTAAACTTCTTTGCAAGTTCTTCCACAAAGAAACTTTTTCCGCTGGCCGTTGGGCCAGCTATAATTACAATCGGTTTATCGTGCACATTAACAGGTGGTAACTTCTTCGCTTTTTATATTAAATGGAGATCTTAGTTTTTGCAAAACGTCAGCATGCCCCATCTTTGTCGCTGTCGCAACTTCTTGCAATAATAAATCTTCTGCCATATCCAAAAGGCCCTTTTCGCCAAAGGAAAGAGCTTTCTTTTCAGAATGAAGTTTTAAATCCCTATATGCGCGAGCTATTTCGCGCAAAGAACCCGACTCAAGGCGAGACTGGTAATCTTTTTGCCTACGATTCCAACTTCCAGCCAAACCCTCTTTGCACTTTCCGCCAAAAAGATCTTCCTCAAGGCCTAATGAGTGTAACATAGACTCAACCTCGCTCAATGGACTGACAAACCTAACCCCTATTTGTTCTAATTTTTCCTTAGGAATAAGGATTGTTACATTTTTAAACTTGAATTCTAGCTTGAAGAAAACTTTCGTCGATTCTTTGATTTTTTTTTCTATTATTTCTTTGACTACCGCCACTCCGTGCGCAGGGTAAACAACTTCGTCTCCTACATGGAACATAGCTTCTCCTAAGGTTTGCTCACAACAATTACAGGCAACACTCAATCCGTTCAAAGCTGCCTAACCTTGGTGTAGTCTTATTGTACCATTTTGTAAAAATCTCTCAAGCGCTAATTGTCCTGCTCTAGATCCTAGCTGTAATTAATAATCTATTTAGACTGTTTATTCCTCATAATCATTCAAATCAAAGAGATGACGAATAAAACCCAGAGTAGCTTCTGAACCTTCGCTTGTAAGCATAACTGGAATATTGCTAATTTCTTGCGCCAAGGCGCCGTCCAAAACTGCATCATAAAATAAGTATCCCGCCTGCCCCAATAGATCTCTCGTCGCACTTACGCAAGGGCCATTCATTGGCACAAACTCTTTAGTTTGATTGCAGCAGGGCTTGTATTTGTAGTCCATCCGAAGCTCTCTGTCGTAGGAAAGAATTGCAAAGCATTCTTCCAAAGCGACTGACTCCAAAAGAAGATTGTTAGCTTCCAAAAACAATGTTTTTTTTGAAACTTTTTCACGCTCTCGTGTTTGCAAGTAGGCTTTCACCGACCGCCGATGTTCTTTCTTTTTTATAATTAGGCTATTAGCATTAAGCTTGCGCAAGAAATCTTCTTTGAAACAGATATACAATTTAAAATTAGCTTCAATGTTTGCGGAAGGAATAATAACTACCTCTTTTTGGGGTAATCCCAAAATTAAAGAATCAGCCTGGACGAACAGAGCAAACAAATCCTTCATCCTAGACCGCACTTGACCATTGCTCTCAAGTTCGTCAAATTTGTAAAAACAATCTTTTAACAACTTAAGCCTGTCGCAGCAGCTCCTTGGCCTTGAATAACTCGTAAAGATATCATTTATTATTTCAGCACCATGAGGATTCCATCGCCTCCATTCTAACAAAGCTGCCTCGCAAAATCCTTGCTTCCAAAACTCAAGAAACTCTAAAAAATCTGTCCTCATGTTTTTACTTTGGATAAACGGCGCATTTAAATCGACCATTACCCTCCGTATAATCATTTTGAAATGAGCACCATTGAAATCCGTCCTATCCGCAACAAATAAACTCCTTTGTCTCCAGATGTCCTTGGAGGCATCTTTGAATCTTGAAAATACGGCGTTACTCGACCTGCGGACCGCCTCTCGATCCTCAGGCGCTGTTTCTAGGTCAGGAAAACCAGATAAACCTGCCCACAGCGCTTCGTCGTCCATCTTGCATAAATCAACTATTTGAGAATCATTAAGCAAACCTGCCATATCAGGAGACAACACTAGATACGCCATAAATAAAAAATGTTTTCGGTTTAATAAAAGCCTGGCAATAGAGCTACTCTTTGAAACCGGTATGCATGTTGCTTGATTCTCCTGGCGCAAGTAAAAAATAGCTGCCGCAGAAAAAGGATGTAAATCCAAATTCCACAGACCCTTATCCTCGAGCCCACAGGTTAAACGCGTAAGCATTAGAAGAAAAATAATCACTAACGGCGCTCTTTTTTTCAGCATTTAATATTTTATTTATAGGCATATTAAACATTCTATGAATAGACAACTGATCGATCAAAGGGGGTATAAAACTTTTTTCGAAAACTCTGTTCTTCAAAAAATTGCATAAGGTGATATGTTGACTTGCAACGAAGAATCAATGCCGAGGCGCCAATATGGCAAAAATCAAACTATGGTTTATTGTTTCAAGCTTACTCTTGAGCAATATCTCCCAATTTAATGGAGCAATCATAAAAATTTTTGCAGCTAAATGTATTCACAAGTGCTTAATAGTTTCAAATGTCCTTCGAGCTGCAGCCATATCAATAGATAATATTTTAAGTCAGCCACCTCATCGCACTGTTTACCTTAAAAAGGTTAAAGACATTGTTGATGAATTAAATAGAGTAGAAATAGCTCGGCGAAGCCCTTATTTCGACATCTTCGCAAAAGGCCTAATCCTAGACCCTGACAAGCAATTTTTTATATCAATCAGACCTGATACAAATAAATTAGAGCTCTATGCCTACAACTCGCCCGAGGAAAGCGAGCCCTTGTCAAGAGACAACATCTTAGTCCTCTTGGAAAACAAAAGCCTTATTAAAAAAAATCACCTTTGCATTAATATTAGTCTTACTCCAAAAGCTTCTTTTTGGCTAAAAAACTACACATTGGCCACAATACAGGGCGCTAAATTTAAAAATCTAAATAGAGAACCCTTCTTAAAACAAATAACTTTAAGCGACAAGCTTCTGGAAAGACACCCTGTATTAAGATTTTTTATCGAGGATCCGGAAACGGGACTCCTGCCTCAAGCAGAACCTAATCTCTATTTTCATCAGCTTTTGCTAAGAATTCCAGAAACAAAGCTTGTATCAAAATCTCTGTTTTTTAAGAAAAAAGTTTAAATGGTGAAATTTTTAGAGAAAAAAATATCTTGTGCTAATATTTCTTTATGCATAAATCAAAACATACAATGAATTTAAAAACTACTCTTTTAATCGCTACATCTTTAAGTCTTTCAATCTTGAACTTTGAGACCGAAAACTCAGAATCTCAAGAGCAAAGCTTAAGCTCAGAAGAAGAACTTGTCTCTTTAATTGAAGACGAACCCATAAACAAAGAAAGCGTAGACAAAAATTTCTTTAGGCGATTAGCGCTTGCAGCCACAGGTTTATGTATTGCTACGGGTTCTTGTTTGCTTTTAAAAAACTATTTCAAAAAAGCTCACACAGTTGAATGTCCTGGAAAAAATGATCCATACAGTCAGTACATATCCAATAAATTTAAAAATGAATCAGGGCCGGAATACACAATAGGGAAGTATTACTCGGCAAATTTTGAAGTAGATTTTGTGCCCCTAATTAAAAAACTTTCGCCTTGCTTGCAAAAGGTTTACGCATCAATTCTTGGCGGAGCTATGTTTGACCAATTACTCTGCTGGAGTGAGCGATCTGGCCGTTCATCACCAGAAAACAACAACTGTAACTGCGAAACCTGTTCAAGATCAAAAAAAAAAGATCGCGCTGCTGTAAGCAAAAAAATCGAATTTGAAACAAACCCTCTATCTTTTATTACTCACGGCACTGATGACGCTGAGCAAATTAGTGTCTTGATGATGGCTGTTGAAAACTATCGCTCTACTGGCATTTTCTACAGCAATAATATGGACTTGTCTTTTAAACAAGCCCTTCTTTTTGCTTCACAAACTGATATTTGCTGGGAGCGCAAAGATAAATTTGACACATCAGGAATACAAGCCAACAAGGTCCTTAAAGAGTTAGAAAGTAAAAATTTTTCATACACTCATTCTTCTGGAAACAGCAAGGGGAACGGAACGCTCATGCGAATTTGTGGAATTTTATCTGCGTTTGACGAAAAAATCTTGGGCCGTTCATCCGATTACTATAGCCTCTCTGATATTCTTAAAGAATCTTGCCGAGTAACTCACAATGGCCAAGAAACAACAAACTATTTCGAAGAATGTGAATATGCCCTTTTTGATGCATTGACTTTGGCCCTTAATGGTCAACCATCATTTTCTTTGTGTAAATTTAAAGCATGGCAAACTGTAGCGTCTTTTTCACAAGGACAGATAGATTCATCCGTTGTTCTAAAAAATCTTCAGACAAGCCATCCTGATAAAATAAAAATTAAAGATCCAATGGAAACTTGCAAAAAGGACAGTTATTCTAAACAAGGAGTCAGCGACAAATATGAAATTCAAAGTTCTCCTCTTGCAGATGAAACAATGCAAACCGTATCCTTAATTTATTTGTTATGTATAGATAATGAAACTAATCCACAAAGTGCATTTTTGAATTCGCTAATATTTACGTGTTATCTGGGCTGGGATACTGACACCATTGGCGCTATTGTTGGAGCTGTGCTAGGCGCTAAATTTGGAATGGACATGTTTCCTGATGGATATTTGAATAAAAGCAACAACAACGTTTTAAGGTTCTATCAAATCACAAAAAATCTATCTCAAGGGAATCAATCAGAAAAAGATAAACAATTCCTTGATGAAATTTTGACCTTTCTTAAAAACGGCGAGCAAAAACTATTTCCTGAGGCTAATCAAGATACAAAAACGTAGCCTCTCGAAACTCCCCTAGTCTCTTGCGCTTTCTTTCGCAAAATCCCGCGCTTTCTCACGTTAAAGAGGGGAGTGCAGCAGGGCGACATCTTAGTCGGAAGCGCTAAGGATTTTTAAAAAAATATTTGACAGGAAATCTCAAACGATTTACCATATCGATTGTCTAGGTGATATAAACTTCATAAAAGGAGAATCAATATGTCAAAAATTATTGGAATCGATTTAGGAACCACTAACTCTGTAGTGTCATTCATGGAGGGCGGTTCTGCCAAGGTAATTCCTAACCAAGAAGGTAAAAACACAACTCCTTCTATCGTCGCATTCACAAAAGACGGAAAAAGACTTGTTGGCGACGTCGCAAAACGTCAAGCTATCACCAATCCAGAACAAACGTTTTATTCCGTAAAAAGATTCATCGGTCGCAAATTCGATGAAGTTAGCAAAGAAGAAATGGCGACATTCCCTTATAAATTAGTAAAAAGTGCAAACGGTGACGTAGCCGTAGTTGTTCAGGGCAAAGAAGCTTCTGTTCAAGAGATTTCAGCTGCAGTTTTACAAAAATTAAAAAAAGCTGCTGAAGACTATTTGGGCGAAACAGTTTCTGCAGCGGTTATCACCGTTCCGGCTTATTTCAACGACGCACAAAGAAACGCAACTAAAGACGCTGGTCGAGTGGCGGGCTTAGAAGTAAAAAGAATAATTAACGAGCCTACTGCAGCTGCGCTTTCGTACGGAATGGATAAAAAGCATAACGAAATTGTAGCGGTATTCGACTTCGGAGGCGGAACGTTCGACGTTTCAATTTTAGAAGTAGGCGACGGAGTTGTTGAGGTAAAATCGACCAACGGAGATACAAATCTAGGTGGCGATTCCATCGATGAAAAAATCATTCACTGGCTTGCAAAAGAATTTGAGTCGGAAAATGGCGTAGACTTGTTAAAAGACAAGATGGCGCTACAAAGGTTGAAAGAAGCTGCAGAGAAAGCAAAAATTGAACTTTCGGCAGCAACAGAAACCGAAATTAACCTGCCATACATCACAGCTGACGCAAGCGGACCAAAACACTTGGTAGTTAGATTGTCGAGAGCAAAACTTGAATCACTTTGCGCTGATATTTTTGCTAAATTATTTGAACCTTGCAAAAAAGCACTCGCTGACGCTGAATTAAAAGCTTCAGATATTCATGAAGTTATTTTGGTTGGTGGATCAACAAGAATTCCTAAAATTCAAGAAATGGTAAAAAACTTTTTTGGTAAAGAACCAAACAAGTCAGTAAACCCAGACGAAGTTGTTGCCGTTGGAGCCGCAATTCAAGGAGGCGTGCTCTCTGGATCTGTAACAGACGTATTGCTCTTGGATGTAACACCTCTATCTCTGGGTATCGAAACCTTGGGCGGGATCGCGACAAAGATTATTGAACGCAACACAACCATCCCTACAAAAAAATCTCAAGTTTTCTCTACGGCCGAAGACAATCAACCTTCTGTAGATATTCATATAGTTCAAGGTGAAAGAGAATTGGCAAGAGACAACAAAACACTTGGTAGGTTCAGACTAGATGGCATTCCGGCAGCACCAAGAGGAACCCCTCAAATCGAAGTAACATTTGATATCGATGCCAACGGAATCGTTCATGTTTCAGCAAAAGATAAAGGCACAGGTAAAGAACAGAAAATCACAATTTCTAATTCTTCAGGCTTGTCAAAAGAAGAAGTTGAAAAACTTGTTCAGGAAGCAAAAATGCACGAAGAGCAAGATAAAAAACTAAAAGAAACAATCGAAAAAAGAAACTCGCTAGACAGCTTGATTGCCGGTTCAGAAAAAACCATATCTGAAGCAGCAGGAAAAGCTAGCGAAGCTGATATTGAATCATTAAAATCAGCCGTTGAAAAAGCCAAAAACACGTTAAAGTCTCACGCTGAAGACAAAGATGTTCTTGAGAAAGAATATCAAGAATTACTCAGCGCCAGCGGAAAAGTGGCACAAGCTATGTACGCCGCCCAAGGAAATAACGAGGGCCAAGGTAATAATGGTCAATCCGGTGAAAACGGATCAACCATGGACGCTGAATTCGAAGAAAAAAAATAATTTTTTAAGGGGAGCCAAAACTCCCCTTTTTTTAATTAATCTTATTCGCTAATGCATCTTTAATAAAACTTCCACGGCGCATTTTTTAAAACAAGACCTTTAAAGCCTATTTCTAAATCCATATAATTAATTAGTTTTAAATTAATGGACCCAAATGAGATATTTTTTATTTTTTTAGCCACAGCATTAACAAACAACGTAAGCTCAACAGTAGATTCAGAATTTGCAAACAACAGCAGTATTATTTCAGGCTTCATAGATCAATTAACTCTCTCAAATGTGCAAAACACAGAAGGCTTAGAAAATTGTTTAATCAAAATTGAAAATAACTTTAGTGCAGAGTTAAAACAATCAGGATTCTTCAAAAATTTAATTTCACTAGTTGATAAAATATCAGCGATGGAGAGCACAGATGCTACAAACAACGAAGAATTATTTAAAGATGCGATTAGTGAATTTTCGGATCAAGTAAGAAGCAATCCAGAAGAAGCTAAACACTTTGTAGAACTTATTAACGCTATTACAAGCGAACTAAAACTCTTTAAATCAAAAAAATCTGTTCGCAAAAAATCAATTCAAGAACAAAAAAATAAAGACCTGGTTCTAGAAAAAAAAGCGTTTTCACCTTCAATAGCGCCAGAGGTAATAACAATTACTGTCACATGCTTAGCAATTATGATTTTTGCCGCACATCCCTCTCTTGGTGACCTGAGGCAAAAGCTAGCACATGCATCAAAAGACTGCGCCATAGCTATCTCTGTAGCGATTTTGGCCTACATAACATTAGCCATAGTCATAAGCAAATCTGTAGCCATCAGTTACGCAACATATCAATCTGTTAAAAGGGGTTTGCGCACTTTGCTTAAAAAGCATCTATCTAAAAAAGAGCCCTTGTTAGAAATAATAATTGTTTAACAGACTAAAATGGCCGAGTTGAGAAAGTAATTCGGCCAGAGCATTTATTCAACTTTAACGTTCAAAACATTTTTGGCATAGCTATAAAGCAACGTTTTAATGCTGATTTTGTGTTCATCGGTATTTAAAAGACCTTTAATAAAAAACTCAAGCAAAGACATTCCTTCTGGCGAATCACCACTTAACCACAACCCATCCTTAGAAAAACAAAAGTGCAATGTAAAAGTTATTTCGTCCGGCGTGCTCAATTCTAGCTTTGAGATTCCACAACTATTCAAATCACTCAAGTAAATACCAAAGACTTTTGCAACGTGCTGCAGCGGAATAATTCCTGATTGTCTTAGAGCCTCTGTCGCTTTTAAAAAATCCAAAAAATGCAACTGCAAAGAATAGTTGTCTTTAGCTATTAAACTCCAAATATCCCATTCGGCCGCTTCTTTTGAAATATTAATTTCCGCCGCAGTAGCAGTGCAAAATAAAGAAAACGCAATAAACAGCCAAGCAAAAATTTTCATAAACAGCCCACAAGTTTTAACTTTTGACACACGCACGAAAGATGCCTAAAAGTTTAACTAACGCAAATAAATTAGCAATGAATTATTTGAAAACGAATGGATTGTTTAAAAAAAAAGGGGGAAGACTCGGCCTTCTTGATAGAAAACCTAATGTCCATGAAAAATGCTTTTCGCATTTAAAAAAACAACCCAACAATTTTAGTGTTTATCTAGTAAAGACCAAAATCCGATTGCTTTAGGATGCGGCTACACAAAGATGTAACCAGTTCGCCTTCCCTACCCTTAGAATTACAAAGAAAAAAGCTAACGCTCAAGAGCTAAAAAAAAATCTACGTTAAATCATACAAATAATTTATTTTTTACACTTTTCATGAATATAGGCCCTAAGGAATGACGCAATTTCGTACCTGTGCACAAGCATGCCTAACCGAGTCCAGCAGCTCCTGTGGAAACAGCCTTGGTTCGCTCGGATTATCATAAAAAATACCCCTCAATTCCTTGGGCTCAAGCTCCCACTCGTTTTCCATGTAATTCTCTGCCGCTTTAATAGAATCTTCAATAGAAAGCTTTACATGCTTAACCGAATTAAAAAACACAATCCAAGGCAAGTTAACAATATACAAAGGGCTTTTCCCGGTTTCCTCTAAAATTGCGGCCGGAGACAAAAGGTCTGAAAAAAACATATCTAACAAAAACGCATCTTCAACTAGCCCCGGGTTTGATATTATTGAAAGCTTATCTTGCGAATAGACATAATTAATAAAGCGCTCTAAGTCTGATCCATCAAATTTTTTCCTATTTATTCTACCCTTAGGATGAAACCTCAAAAAAATAATTATTGGCGTCAAAAAAAAAGCTGAATGCTTACTTAGCTCCCCAGGAGAAATTATTGACTTAATATCTTTTAAAACTTGATTATCATACTTAAGAATAAATTGGCTCCAAAAAACCATTAAGTCCTTATGCTCTACATCTAAAGACTTCAAGTGAATATTAAATAGCAAACTCAATAATACAACACGCCAAATCTTAAACATTAAACTCCAAACCTATATCCGCAAAACAAACAACTATAATATTTATCCGGATTAAAATTGTGTCAAAGGGTTTTTTTCGTTAAGCGACGCGAAACCTTTTCGGGGGAAGAATAACCTCAACGTCGCTATCAGAATCACTAACTAAGTGCTCTTCAACAACAGGATTGTAAATTTCATATGCACGAACAACGTAAGAAGCATAAATCTTACAAATTCTTCCTGCATGAGAGTTCCCCTGGCAAAAAATATCAGGCCTTAAAAGGGCCAACCCATCAATTAAAAAAATATGAAATACTTCTTTACAACATGCGCCATTTATTTTAATGCCAAAGTTTGACCGTTGATATGTCATAGGAAAAAGCTTATTACTGGGGATGTTTCGATAAATACGCTGCCCTTCTTTTACAAAAGAACAGCAAGCAGGAGAAACCTCGCCAGAGGACAAAACGAACAAATAAGCCTCTATGGCTTTTACAGCCAAATTTTCTTTTATTCGCTGCGAAACTTTGCTTTGAACATCATTAAACCTTGATTCGTATAAATGCCTATCCCACGTTCTCGTAAGCTTATTTTCTTGAACAAAATCTTTTAAATAACTAACTAAAACCGGCCAATACATTTCTTCGCTTGAAAATAAATTTATGCTTAAACACAATGCAAAAAACCTGATGTAGAACTTAATCACGCCGCTCCTGGATGTAAAAAATACGTGCTTATCAACAATCACTTAAATAACTTCTAGAATAGATATTAACTAAAAATAATATTTTGGAAATAAAAAACCGAATCATCAATATTTTTTATAAAACAGTTAGGAGAATCCTACGCTTGTGGTTAGGGTTGAAGATTTATGGTGCCGAGAGACGGAATCGAACCGCCGACACAAAGCTCTTCAGGCTTCTGCTCTACCGACTGAGCTACCTCGGCACATGGTTCAATTTGTACCCCATGAAAAGGCTTTAGTCAAGAAAAAATTTAACAATTAAAAAAAAACTCTCTAGAATGTAGAAAAACTAAATGAGCTGACCTATGATGAAAGAACGCATATCCCAAATTAAAGCATTATTTTTAGCACAAGCTAAAGCTGCTTCAAATTTGCAAACACTTCAACAACTCAAATCAGATTTTTTTGGGAAAAAAGGGTTCTTTCAGTCGTTAATGGATGAGTTTATCAAAATTCAGGACAAAGAATCAAAAAAAGAAATTGGCGCGCTTTTAAATGATTTCAAAAAAGAGGCCGAATCCCTTTTAATTGAAAACGAAAAAGCGTTAACGCTTGAACAATCTAATAATCAAAACATTTCATTTGATCCAACTCTTTCAGTTCCACAAGCTGATGAAAAAGGAAATTTGCACTTTTACACAAAATTTGCAGAAGAAATAGAAAACGTCTTTTTATCGATGGGCTTTTCCATATTCGAGGGCCCAGAAGTTGAAGATGATTTTCACAACTTCACTGCGTTAAATATCCCAAAAGACCACCCAGCAAGAGACATGCAAGACACATTGTGGCTGGAGGGAAAACAAAACCTGATGAGAACGCACACTTCTTCGGTACAAATTAGAACAATGCTTGCGCAAGGAGCTCCACTTGCAGGAATCTCTCTCGGAAGGGTGTTTAGACACGAGGCAACAGATGCAACGCATGAAATTTCATTTACCCAATGCGAAGGGCTTGTTGTTGACAAAAACATAGGACTTGGGCATTTGTTCGGAACAGCGAAAAAAATTTTACAAGAAATTTTTCAGAGAAAAGATTTAGACATCCGCACGAGGCCCGGGTTCTTCCCGTTCGTAGTTCCCGGGGTGGAAATTGATATGCGATGCGTTTTTTGCACAAAAGGGTGCTCTGTCTGCAAGCATACAACCTGGATTGAAGTTTTCCCTGGCGGACTAGTTCATCCAAATGTGCTGCGCTCTTGCAACGTTGATCCCGAAAAATACACAGGATTTGCTTTTGGATTCGGCGTAGAACGCCTTGCAATGCTACGCCATAAAATTAATGATATTCGTCTTTTAAAAAGCGGCAACATTAATTTTTTAAAACAATTCTAGATTTTATAAGAAAATACAGAAAGATTTTTCATGCTCAAAAACATAGAGACGCTAATCCACAAGATCGGCGATCAATATTTAATTTACCCACTCTTGGGAATACTTATTTTTTGCATAGTTTTTACAATTAGATTCAAGTTTATTCAAGTCAAATCTATTAAAAAACTTTGGCACATGCTCGTTCGTGGCACTCAACCAAGCATCATCGATGACGAATTAACAGACTCTGCAACAGAAGTTCTGGCCGGGGTTTTGGTTGGCGAAAGCTTAATTTCTCCACAGTCGGCTGTTTTGATGGGAATGTCAACAACAATCGGACTGGGAACTATCGCGGGCCCTATCATAGCACTGGGCTTTGGGGGCCCAAAAGCAGTATTGGGAATGTTAACCGCCTCTTTTTTTGGAGCCGCGGTCGCATTTATTGAGGTGCTAACTTGCATCGAAAACCGAGCCGTTTATAAATCCGGCGAGGTTGTCGCGGGCCCCATGGCCTACCTTGAAAAACACTTCAATAAATATTACGCCCAAACCTATTCCTTTTTTTTGTTTTTGCTTTTAACTTTTTGGACAGCAAATCAATCTAATAGCCTGGCTATTTTGTTCGAAACAACAGGCGCTCCAAAGCTACTTAGCGGCATATTTTTTGCAGCACTTACAATAGCTGTTTTGCTCGGAGGGGTGCAGCGCGTAGCTAAAATAAACGGTAAAATTGTTCCATTAATGTTTGTGTGTTATTCAATTTGCTTGCTTTTAATTTTAGGCCAAAACTATCAAACAATACCCGGCGCTCTCAAAAGTATTTTTTATTTTGGAAATCAAGATGAATTATTCAGTTGCCTGTTAGGTTTTTCAATTTTTGGCAGCTTGCGCTGGGGAATTAGCCGCAGCATTCAAGCAAACGAAATTGGAATCGGAACCTCCACATTTGCTCACAGCTTTTCGAACACAACAAATCCGCTTGAGCAAGCCATGCTTGGTGTTATCCCTATTTTTACATCAATGCTACTCACCCTTTTAACAGCTGTTGCGATTTTAGCAGCACGCCCTTGGAGCAAGGGTTCAATAAACTTTGATATTTCGATGTTCGTTAATATCATGAAAAACAACTTTGGATCCATAGGCTTATCGCTATTGCTGCTTTCCGGTTTTTTATTTGGAATTGGAACTATTTTAGGTAACTGCCAAAACGCAAAAGAGTGTTTTAGATACATGTTTAAAAATAAGCACCTTTGGATATTTTATATTGTTTCGTTTTTATTCATCGTTCTTGGATCATTCTTAGATATTAAAACTATTTGGACACTCGTTGATTTGCTTGCCATTCCGGTTGCAATTCCACACATGATTGCTATATTTGTCATATCGTTTAATTCAAAGATATTTAGCAGAAAAAAATAAAAAATGAGTAATATTTTAACAAAAGAAGAGCTCGCTAAGGTAGCAGAACTTTCGCTTCTACAACTGTCTGAAAACGAATCAAAAATTATTCTGTCTGACCTAGAACAAATATTAGGATTCATTACAGAAATTAATGATTTAGCCGTTGATGAGTCGCTAATAATTTCAAAAAACATCAATGTTTTAAGAGAAGACAAAATCAAGCCAAGTGAGGGAGAAGACATCTTGAATAATATTCCAAATACAAAAGAAAGCTTCTTCACTGTTCCAAAAATTATAAAGCAATAATCGAGGCCTGCCTGTGAACCCATTTTCTACGATAAAAGATTTAAAAATCGGACTAAAAAATAAAGAGTTCTCGCCAAAAGAATTATTTGATTTTTATCAAAACAGATTAAAAAAATATAACGATCGGCTAAACGTGGCGCTAAGCTTTCAGGACACACCAGCTTCATTTGGCGAAGAAGGCCTTCTTGCTGGCATTCCGTGCTTAGTAAAAGACAACGTTTGCATGAAAGATGTGATTACAACAGCTGGATCCAAAATTTTAACCAACTTTAAACCTTCATACGATGCCCACATCATATCCGAAATCAGAACGCACGGCGGATCGTTCTTAGGAAAATCAAACATGGATGAATTTGCCATGGGCGGAAGCGGAGAGTTTTCTGCGTTCGGCGCTGCAAAAAACCCGTGGAATATAGCACACTCACCCGGAGGATCTAGTTCAGGTTCCGCTGCAGCAGTGGCTGCGGGTTTGGCTCCCTGGGCTATTGGAACCGAAACCGGAGGGTCTGTTCGCGGACCTGCTGCTTTTTGCGGCCTTGTGGGAATGTATCCAACGTACGGCCTTGTGTCACGATTTGGACTCCTTGCGTTTGGATCATCGCTAGATCAAGCAGGAGCAATAACAAGAACCGTTTATGACAACGCACTGGTGATGTCTGTGCTTGCTGGACATGACGCTAAAGACTCCACATCACTTCCCGAATCAAAAATTGATTACACAAAAAAATTAGACGGGAAACTCCCAAGAGACTTAACTATCGGCGTGTTAAAAGATTCCTTTGGCGAAGGGGTAGACCCAGAAATAAGAGCTGCGACAGAACGATCAATTAAAATACTAGAAAGCATGGGCGCTAAAATTAAAACCATAGAGCTTCCCTCATTTAAGTATGCAATCTCTGTGTACTTTATAACAAGCCGGGCTGAAGCGGCGTCAAACCTTGCAAGAATCGATGGATCATTGTACGGAGTGCGAAAGTCCAACAAAGATCTTAGCGAAATGTATTTGCAAACCAGAGACGAAGGATTTGGGCTAGAGGTTAAACGTAGAATATTGCTCGGAAACTATGTTTTATCTTCGGCACACAGAAATATTTATGAAAAAGCAAACCTCGTAAGAGCCTTGATTAGAAACGAACTTGATAATGCATTTGAAGATGTTGATGTAATCGTAGCTCCAACATCGTCTAGCCTTGCTTTTAAGTTGGGAGAAATGACAAACGATCCAATCAAAATGTACCTAAGCGATTATTTTGTTCTACCAAACTGCGTGGCTGGTTACCCTGCGATTTCTGTTCCATCAGGTTTATCAAAATCAGGATTGCCAATTGGCATTCAATTTATGGGACCAAAATTAAGCGAAGAAAAACTGTTTATAACAGCTCATGCCTTTGAACAAAACAGCGGACACCATAACATGCACCCTCAAGGGTTCAACGAATAATAAGTATTTAAGTCTAAATCTTGAAAAAAAAAGCCATGTTTAATTTTAATTAGCCGTGGCTTTTTTTGTTCATACTCGTGATCTTTTTGATTCTATTCTCAGTCTTTATTCAATTTGCTTACTTACAAGCTCCGGCTATGCAAACAGAACGACAGGCAGCAGCCCTTCAAGATTACTCAAACCAACAAGAAAGCCAGAATCAACAGCGAAGAAGAGATGATTATGAAGCCTACGACTTTGGCCGCGAAGAAAGACTGCGTCGCGAAAAACAAAGAGAGCAAAATAAAAATAATTACTACTCGCCAACTTCATCAAGCGAAGAGCAAGAGCAACTAAGGCGAAAAAAGGCTAGAGAGCGTCAGGAAGAACAAAGCCAAGCTTTATTTTCGCAGCAAGCGATTCAACAATCACAACAAGAGCAAGAGCGGCAAAGGCAACAACAAGCTGAACTCGCTAAAAAAAAACAACAAGAGTTAGCCTCAAAAGAAGCGGAAGCTCAAAAAAAAATAACTGAAATCGCTAAACAAAATGAATTAGTTTTAAAACAAAAAGCGGCTTTAGCTAACGAAGAGCAAAATTTAAAAAAAAAAGAAGCTCAACTTCAAAATACGGCGCAAGAACTCCAAAAAAATCAACAAGCCCTAAGAGAGCAGCAATACGCCAAACAAGTCCTAGAACAACAATACGAACAAGCAAAAAAAAATATGGAAGCGCAAAAAACCAAGGGCGCCTCAAGAGAAGAGCTCTTGCAAGCAGGCAGAAACATAGAAGATTTAAAAAAATCTTTAAGCGAAAACGAGCGCAAATTGCAAAATATCCAGGCTAATCAAAAAAGCGAAGCTGCGCTAAAATCGCAAGTACAAGAACTTGAGCGAGAACGACAAGCCCTACAACAAAAAGAGTTTGAGCTTCAAGCAAAGCAAGATGGCTTGGAAAACCTCAGGCAAAAAGCTAAAGAATCTATCGAGCAGGCAAAAAATGACCAAATAGCCTTAGAAAGGCATATTGAGCAGCAGGAAAGAAATATCGAACAAAACAAACAACGATTAAAAGAGATATCCGACCAAGAAAAAGCGATTAATCAAGACAAAGAAAAACTTGAGCAGAGGCAGGCGGCGGAACAAGAAAAATTAGGCATTATAAATGCGCAAATAAACCAATTAAAAAACAGTATGAGTTCAAATATTTTAGAGCGAGAAAAAGCCCAAGAAGCTGTTAAAAAACTAGAAAAAGAACATCTTGAGCGCGGTCAAAATATCGCAAATTTGCAACAGCTAAAAACAAATCTTGCTACCCAAGCCGAACAACTAATGCAAAACTTTAATCAAATACAAACCCAAGCTGAGCAAGCTCAACGCGCTCAAGAAGCTGCTGGTAAAAAAATTATATCCGCTGAAAAAGAACATACGGTTGTAGCCGGAGCTATGATGGCCCGACAAAGAGAAGCTGATGTTTTGATAAATAATTTGAGCGAAATAGCAAAAGAAAGAGAACAAGTAAAAGCATCATTTGAACAAAAGCAAAATGATTTAAATGCCATAACAGAAGCAATAAAAGAATCCGATAAACAAAAAAGAGCCATCGCAGTCCAACAAAAAAATACTCAAGATGAAATTTCAAAAGCTTCAGAGGTTTTAAAAAAGATAAATAATGAAATTGAAAATTTAAAAGATGAATTAAAGTCAGAAAGACCAAAAGAAATTCCGCTAAAAAAAGTAAAAGATGCTTACATAGTCAAAGAATTTGAAGAGGAACGACCACTTGAGCCTCAAGGCTTAAAAAAGGTTGGCCAATTCAAGTTTGAAAAAAAGGAGTTTCAGGAAACATTTGAACAAGAAGAACCAGAAGCTTTCAAAGAAGAAGAATTTAAAGAAGAACAATTTGCCGACACAGGCGACCCCATGCCAGATATTCCGGGCTTTTTTGAACCACCAAAAGACGATAAGCCTGAAGACTTTCCAGAAATTCCAAACCCAAGATCAGAAATCCCTCTTTTAGATCTAAACAACATAAAAAAAATTAACGACCCTATTCAAACCATAAACTTAAAGCCGCTGCTAGATGCTTGTAATAAATTTCATAAACAATCAAGGCTTCATAAAGCTATACAAGAAAAAATTAATTTATTTAAACCAGCAATAACAATCGATGAAAAAGCTAAAACCGACGCCTCTGAAAAAATAGAGGCCTTAGAACCAAAAAACGCCTCCCTAAATGGTTTATCTCAAGAAATAACTAAAGCCCTTAACTCTGGAGGCATTACTTCTGACTGCTTAGAGATACTTAGTGCAGTCAAAACAGAAGATTACCTGAATATCAACACCTATTTACAAACAGATGATGTTAAAAAGTTGCTTAATCCTCTAGAGAAAGCGTTCATAAAGCACAATAAAGATTTCAATGCAGATACCGCCAATAAGGGTAAAGAGCGCGCTCCCATTCCTGAGCTTGGAAATAGCCTGCAAGAATCAACTAAAAACATCTTAGAAATGTTAAATTTTATAAATGAAAATAATATTCATAATAAACCCACTAAGCTTTTTAATATAGAGACGGATAGCACCTACACTAAGGAAAAAATTTTCCTCACCCTAATACTTTATATGCTTGATGTTATTACTAATGCCAATAAACTAAGAACTAAGTGGCAGAATGCAGCGCTATCAATGAATAGTACGTTGACACCTTTTTTTCAAAATGGGCTTAAAGAAAACAGAAATCTTTATATTGAGTTATTTTGCATTCTAATAAAAAAAACCTTCAATCAAATTAAAAATCCAGCTCCAACCGTAAAAACCATAAACAAAGTAAATATTGAATCCATAAATTTTAAAACAAACCTAACAGAAGCTCTAGAAGAAATGATCAACGAGAGGAGTAGCGAATCTCGTATTCTCGAGTACTACGCATGGGCAAATCTAGGTTTAATAAATGGCACTAAGCTTAATGCAAAAACAAACAAATACATGACACCAGATGATGACAGGCTAAATTCGGCTATTTTTAAAGATGCTGTTGATAAAATATTTAAAAATAAACCAGTCTCAGGTGGCGATTTTAAACCAGATAGCGAACTTGACTCAACTCTTCATATTAAATTAAAAGATTATATTGAGAATGGTAAAAACAACGAAGAGCCCCCCCTCGCTTACAAACAAGCGCTACTTAGTGAAAATATTATTGAGTTGCAACAAGATGTGATTCAAAAATTAAACGAGGTTTATAATAAATTGCCTGATCACATAAAACAAAATTCGTTTGTAAAACAACATTATGAGAGCTTCACGCAAGCGTCGCTCAACATATTAAAAGACTCAGTTATAACATCTGAAAACAGAACACCCATAAAAACCGTTACGCTATCGACAAAGAAAGATTTTCTTTCTAAAACAAGCTTTAACTTAATAAACGACACAGATATTCGAGACATAGATCCAACAATCAACATAGCTCCTTTGATAAAAGCTATAAAAATTTTAATTAAAAAAGACGTAGCTCAATCATCCAACAAAATATCAATAAAACAAGATGATATAGCAAAATCATGGGGTATTCTTTCTAGCCAACTCGAACAACTAAATCCAGCACAAAATGCAAAACTTGAAAAACAAATCAAAAACATTTCTGCGATAAAAAATGATTTAACTTCTCAAAAAAACGAATTTTCAACTACCCTATCTTCAATTATTGAGAAAGCAAAAAAAATATCTGAAATAAAAAAGAATGGTTATCAAAACGATAACAGCCTTCTGCTAATCCCAAGAGCAGAATTTAACCCAGAAACTTTGGCAAACGAAAATATAAAAATCATCAAAGACAACATCGCTAGAATAAATTCATTTTTAGGTCTACAGCAAAAATCCTTCTCCGACGCGCGTGATAGAGTAAATCAGCTGGAATCAGCGCACAGAACCTCAATTGAAAGCAAAGAGGACGAAGACTTTAAAAAAATGCAAAGCACAGCAACAAACGTATTTGCTGTTTTAAAACAGCGCCAGTCGATGGCCAAAGAATTAGCAGCCAAAAAAGCAGCTCATAAAAAAGCTCAAGAACAATTACGAGAGGCTCACGAGAGTCGCCAAAAAGAGCTCAAACTGGATCACAAACGACGCCTCAAGGAATTTAAAGAACAAAAAGCCGCTTTTGAAGCTCGGGCCCAACGACATGAAGAGGACCAATTTGAAGCAGAAGCCGCAGCAAGAAAGCAATATGAAAAACTAAAAGCTCGAATTGAAGAGGAAAATAAACAGGCATTAGAAAAATATGAAGCAACGCTAGCGGAATTTGAATTAAAAAAACAAGCGCATGATAAAACGGAGCTTGAAAAACAAGCTGCACGAGGGGCAGAAATTGAGGAAACAAATAAAATCAATGAAGAAATTAAGAGAAAAAATTTGGAAACAAAACAAGCTTTTGACGCCAAACAAGCAGCAACCAAAGGGATCTTAAATCAAAAAATTGCAGAACAACAAAATGTTGAAGGGTTTATAAAATCAAAAGCTCGAGCAATAAATGACTTAAATCAAGCGCTAGCAGATGAAGAAGCATACCAAAAAACGCTCGGTAAAAAAGCTGACAAAATAACACTAGAGCTTCGTCAATATAAACATCAATTGGACGCAATCGAAGAAAAAGCAAGAGAGTTGACTCGCGAGCTAGATCTGTTGCAAAGAGAACAAAGCAAAGACGAAATAAAAATCAAAAATATCCAAGAACAATTAAATCAGCTTCATGATCAAAAAGATGCCGCCCAAAAGCAAGTTGCAATTTTAAATCAACAAGGCCAAGCCATAAAGCAAAAACTTGATGAAAATGCAGCAAGTAAGGCAAAAACCAACTCGCTCTTGGAAAAAGAAATTGATGCTTACAACAAATCCACCGCAGAAGTTACAAAACAACAAGATAAAGTTAAGAAACTAACAATAAAACTTGAACAACAAGCTGTAGATCTAAAGAACAAACAACAAGAAAAGAGCGAATTAGAAAAAAGCCTAATCGCTGGTGAAAAAATGCTCCAAAAATACAAAACCGAAGAAGCAAAACTACTACAAGAAATGATTGTTTTAGAGCAAATCAATCGCGACAAAGCCGCATCGCTTAGAACATCTAAAGAACAACTAAAACAAACAAACGCATATCTTGAGGAACTTCTGCAAAAACAAAGAGATATCGCAAATGCCCTAATAAGAAACGCAAATGACAACTCACAGAATGAAACAGTAAGATATCAAAATCAAAAAAAGCTAGAAGAGGCTGGAAAACAACTAGCACAAAAAATTAACAATGCCGATAAAAACTCACAAGACCTACAAAGAGAACAAATCCGCCTGAATAATGAGCTGCAAAGACAACAAGACGCATACAATAAAAAATTAGAGCAAGTTGATAGGGCAGCCACCGCGAGATCTCAAGCAGAAAAACAAGCCAATGAATTAAAAAGCAAATTAGATCAGCAAAATAAAATTGTTGGCAACTTACAACAAGCGATTAATAAACAGCAGGAAAGGTTTGAAAACCTTCAGGCCGACATCGCATCAAGCGAAAAAATAATCAAGCAAGACCCTTCAGCGAAAATTAAGCCATCAGCTAAAGTAGTCGATAACCAAGCAATAAAACAGCCTCCTGCTCCCACAAAATCAGAGCCTCCAAGATACCAAGTTTCGCAGCCAAATTACCAACCAATAAGGCCAACCTATCAGCCGGTATTAAATTCTTCGCAAAGACCTTTTGTAATCGGACAAAATCCATTTGGACGTAATTACTGGGACCGTTGAAAATAAAGTTTACATTTATCCAATCTGTGCATAAAATTGTGATAAATAAGATTTAAATAAGTCTAAAATTTGGAGAATTGATGATAGCTATAATCGTTTCGATAGTATCCCTGCTTGTTTACACAATCGCATCTGCAATTTGGTCATACGATAATAAGAAAAATCTTTTTGCAACCTTAAGCTTAATCCTCCACGTTCCAGCAACCATGTATCTTTTCCCTCACTGGTACACCTGGAAATTCCAAGTTGACTCTTACAGAGCTTTGTTAAATTTTTTAGCATCAACAACATTTGTAACTTCTATTTTTGTTTTCCTTGGCATCATTTTGGCACTGCTAATTATTTTTATGCAGGGCAAAGGCGATATGGGTTTAAGCGGATCCTGGAAAAGCTCTAAAGTTATTTTTGGTGGCTCTGGTGGACAAGACGTTATCGGAAAAACCGTCTGGGTATTAGGATTTTTATTTCTAGCCGCAAGCCTGGTGTTAGCAAAAATTGAACAAAAAAATAGCTTTAAATCTGTATTTGGAAATTATTACAGTTCCCCTGACGCTGGAAACGCAGCCGACGGCTTAGATTTGGACATCTAATCAATGTTCATTGCAGAATTAGGAAAAAGAACTATATCCCTTTGTGATAAAATCGGAGACTTTGGGGTTTTTTGCATTCAAGTCTTTAGAACCTTTTTTAGGAAGGGATGTAACCCGCTTGCACTTTTAACGCAAATGAGCTTAATTGGGGTTGGTTCTTTGTCTGTAGTCATCCTAACCGGAAGCGCAATTGGGGCAATTTTAGCACTACACGGATATTCTGCACTTCACCAATACGGCGCCGATAGATTCTTAGGGTCGTTAGAATATCTTTCGATGACGCGTGAGTTTGGAAGCGTTATAACAGCTTTAATGGTTATTGCACGATCAGGCTCCTCCATGACAGCAGAAATAGGTTCCATGAGTATTTCAGAACAAATTTATGCATTAATAACTTTATCCATAGATCCGATGCGCTACGTTGTGGTTCCAAGAGTCATTGGGGCTGCAATAGTTCTTCCACTTCTAAGTTTGTTTTGCATCTTTTTCGGGGTTTCTGCCGGATATATTATTTCGATTTACTTGTTTCACGTTAACGCAGAACTATATGTCGAATCAATTCGCGTAATTTTAGTTGCTGCAGATATTTACAAGGGAATGATTAAAGCTTTTATTTTTGGATTGCTGTTATCATTGATTTGCACATACAAAGGAATGCGCACCCGAGGTGGAGCAAAGGACATCGGAATTTCGACAACCGAAAGTGTTGTGTATAGCTCCGTTACGGTATTTTTGTCAGATTATGTATTAAGTTCCCTTTTATTCGATTATTCATAACATGTCAGCAATTTTAACAATAAAAGGCCTTGTAAAAAGCTTTGGCGAAAAACAAATAACAAAAGGGCTTGATCTAACTGTAGAAAAAGGCGAATTCGTTGCCATAATCGGAGGCTCAGGAGAAGGAAAATCCGTTTTATTTAAACAAATTATTGGCCTAATCCCGCCTGATGCGGGCAGCATTTTGCTAGATGGCATTGAAGTTACCCAATTAAAAGCCAACGAGCAGCACAAAGTGTTTAAAGCTTGTGGATATGTTTTCCAATTCGCAGCACTCTTAGATTCATTAAACGTGCTTGAAAACGTGGGAATCACCATGTTTGAAGCGGGCGAAGACAAAACAAAAATTCGCAACATCGTTCTTGAAAAAATTAAAGACGTAGGCCTCGCCGAGGATGTCCTTGATAAACTTCCATCGGAACTCTCCGGCGGAATGAAAAAACGAGTCGGACTAGCAAGAACGCTAATGCAAGAACCAAATTTATTGCTGTACGATGAACCAACAACAGGCTTAGATCCAATAACGGTGACATTGATTCACAAATTAATGTACGATACGCACAAAAAAACCGGCGCGACAACGCTCGCAATTTCACACGACGTCGACATTTTCAAATACGCCGATTCGATAGCTATGCTTTACGATGGAAAAATTATTTACAAAGGCGCCGCCAAAGATATCTGGGAATGCCAAGATCCATACATCTATCAATTCATTCGCGGCTTAAGCGAAGGCCCAATCAAGAAAAAGTAGCCCGGCTTTAGGTAACGGCTTCAGGACTAAGGTGATCGATTATTAGGATCTGATGCTCCTGGATACCCATCCTACGCCAAGGCTACGGACTGGCGCTGCCGCTAAGCGAGTATGACATCTTGACAATACACAGTATTTACCTGGAGTCACCCTTATGGCCCTCTTGGACCGTCATCTTTCCGCCGCCGCATAAAGCTACCCGCCTACGCTGAAACTACTGCGGACAAGTGGCGTGACTCTGCGGACAAAGTGAGGAAATCCAGAATTAAACAAATCCAACAAGCGATATGCTTGAGTTTTAAAGGAGCACCTAAGCCTGGAATGCTCCAGCCGCCGCCAAGGCTTTGGCCTGGCGGGCGTCTATGCAAGCATGACAACGGGTAGATCAACACGTGTTCAACGAATCAGCCAATCCGAAGTATTATAATTTTAAAAAGAGAATCTAAAAATCCAGACGGCCCCAACAAAAAAAGGAATTGCTCATCTCGACACTTCTTTGACCTGAATTCAAACGAACAAAAAGAAGAGTAACACTAAAAATTTCAAAAACCATAATCAAAATTCGTGGCTCCTAAGAGCTGAATAAAAGGCTCCGACTCCGATTCGATTGATTTTTTCAATAATGTTAGAATACAAATTGTTGTATCTAGGAAATGATTTTTGCTTTAGATCAAAAGCCTCAATAGATTCATCCCGGTATTTAAAAGGAATCCAAAAAACAGACAAATCATAATCTCGCTCGTTGTTCTGGTACTGGATTAGCACTTCAAGGCAATAATGCAAACTGTTATCAAAAAAGTAAACATGAGGTCGGCCTTTGTAAAAAGTAGATAAAAAATGCAAGCAAGGCTCTTTGTTAACATCGCACACCAAGTAATCAATCGAAGATTTATATCGGCCAAATCCATCGATATAAAAACAGGAATCTTTGTACAAAATCTCTTCAGGTAATTCGTTTTCGTATAAATAAACACCAAATTCAGATTCTAGATCGAAATCGTGCACCCATTTATCACTCAGTAACGCTTGAAAAAATAATTCGTGTGTATAATCAAAATATTTCGCAGCCGAAAGCATAAAATAGGGAGTATTAGATTTTGTACGCAAACAAGACAAAAGATCACAAAAGCCCGTTGTTTTTACAAAGTTAGAAACAGGTGTAAATGCTGCTGAATTTTTTTCATACACAAGAGTATGGTCTCTGTCGAATACAAAAATATCACCGTCGTCGACATCCAATACCAGGGAACCTATATCAAGCAAGAACTTACAATAAAATCTATCTTTAGTATCTTTGCATTTGATAATGTCGCTAATTTGATAAAAATTTACTTGCAGCAAGATAGCCGAACCGTAGAATGTAAAAAACGCAAAAATATTTTTCACGGATTTAGATTAAATTTAGCCGACACAGCATACAAATTGTTTTATAAAATTGTTTAGACTAATCTGAACAATCAAGCCGCAATAAATTATGCGGATCCCCACAATAATCTTGCCCCTCTGAAAAATCTGAGCCGGACTCGTCGTCAGAATCATCAATATAATGCATAAAATCGTCAATGTACATCCCGACAATTCTCGATTTAAACGACTGCCAAGCGGACCAATAAGGACAATTTGTGTAGCCATCTTTAATCCAGCCGATAATTCCATCTTCATCAAATAAAGGAAGCCAAAACACAGCTAACGAATATGTACGCTCGCGCTCCCTATATTGATTTAAAACCTCTTGGCAATAACAAAAATCATTATCAAAAAAATAAATCATCTTGTCCGGATAACAATCGCTAATGAGTTTTAAAAAAGGTTCTTTGTCTGGACATCGAATTCCGGGCTCATGACCATATCGATTTGTATAAATTATAGAATTCAATATAGTGCCCCCTATCCCACCGACTAATGCTATAAGCTCAGGATTCTCAGAAACGTTTAAAAAATTATCAAACAAACCTAAAAGCTTATTATGCGCGAGGTGACAAAAAGAGGCAGCAGAAAGAATATAAACAGGGGCGCCATTTATAAAAACTTGGTCAATAAAATTATGCATATTTGTCCTGTTGATGCTTTGAAGATCTCCAACATTTATTAAAGTTTGAACCTTTATTAAAGTATCGTCCCGATCTACCACAATTACAGCTTCGCTTAAATCAAAAGGTCCTATTGTCGTAGAAACAAAACCCTCTTGAGAAGGATCAATCACGCTAACGAAAAATTGTGAATTAAAAGGGAAATTTTTACAAATATGCTTTGCGTGAAAATATTGTGCAAAACCCTGCAAAGCGAAGAAATTTAAAAGCAAAAATAGGAACACCAACATTTTAATAAAAAAGCTTCCGTTGCTAACAAAAATATCTATAAGAGCGATTAAATTCCAGAGCCAAATTATTAAATTTTAATCATGACAAGGAGATTTAAATCCAGGATACTCGACTATGCGAGTATGACGCAGCACTTGTAGATGCTTACGATTGCTTTAAATTAAAAATGCCAAACGCCAAAAGCGCTGCTTGCTCTGTTCGCATAATTGTGGGGGTCAGTGCACAACAAATAAAATTGTTTTTCTCAAAAAACGCAATCTCGTTTGGCGAAAAGCCTCCTTCGGGGCCAACAAACAAATTAACAGCTTTATTTTGTGCTGTATTTTGTACTGCGAAGACAGAAGTACCCTGAGCATCGAAATAAACGTTAAGCGCAGATCCTAATTCCAGAGTTGAAAGCTTTTGTGGCTGCAGAACTTTTACTAAGTTATAATTTTTGGATTGCTCTTGAGAGCCTTGAACTATTCTTGCGAGTCGCTTTTTAAACGCATCATTCCACTCTAGCGGATAAGATTTTTCACAAATAACAGGTTGAATGATTCCTGCTCCTGCCTGGATTAAAGCGTCAATCGAAGATTCAAATGCGTCTTTTTTGGTAACACCTAAGTACGCAACTGGCAAAAAGCCATTCTTCATAAAATTAATTTTTGAAACCATTGTGACTGAAACGGCATCTTTATCAACTGATTCAATCAAAACTTCATAAGGATTTTCAGGGTAAAAGATAATGAAAGGATCCCCTCTCCTGAGCCTTAAAACATTTCTAATCCTAAAGATCAACTCTTCATCAGTAGACCGAGCTCGTCCAACTTTGTCGAGTTGTTTATAAAAAAAATCAGCATCGTAGAAAAGTGCAAATAAATGTTTAATATGATTTTTCGTAAATAATTTAAAAAAATTTTACTGGGTTAATCCTATTTTTTCAAGGTAAAAACAAGCTTGTGCGTATCCAAATATTTAATTCTAAACGCAAAAGAATCGTGTGAGTCAAATTCTGAACCAACAACATCCATATCGGCATTGGAATAATGCTCTTTCATGTAATTTTCAAAGAAGTTTAGAAATAAACAGGTCTTTTCGTTTCCAAATAAAAAGGCGGCGAATAAATCTGCGCGCCTTTCTCTATCTCTAAACCAAGAACATTCACTCTTAACCAAGCATTCTTTTATAGATTCAAAATCTTTATTTGAAGATGTTCGCAATGAATACAAATCATTGAAGTTCTCTGTTTTATTAATTTCAGATTTAGCTTTTAAAAATGTTTGTGAATAATCGCTCTTAAGCCCATATTGGCAAAGCGCCTCATTCCAACAAGAACTATGTTTAAGCGTAAGCAAAGAAGCGCTTCTTCGATTAAATAAATCTTGGAGATCATCAAAAACAACATGCGCAAATTCATGTGCAATCGCAGCTAACAAAGCATTAATATCATCTTCTTTAGTGGTATTAAATTTTAGTAAAAAATTTTCTTGAATTTTAATTGAAGCAACATAACTGTTACTACAAGCAAATAATACTCCCAAAGGGGACTCTCCCTTAAAAATTTCAAGCTTAACATCTTTGGCTCTTTGCCTGATTTTTTTGTTCGTAATAGAGCTGTGATTTAAAATCGCTTGCCGCACAGTTTCAAAAGAGGTTTCCATTAATAAATATGAACTATTTAATTGATCGCGGGTTATGACGGAATTGTGATGATTTAGCCCATGTTTTGAAGCAACTAGAGAAAAAAAGATAAAATTAAAAAAAAGTAGCCTTAAAGCGCGGAGCATATCTATGTTGAAAAATCTGTTACATCAACATCTTATGCAAAAAAAAAGATCTTTATGCGCGCTAGATCAAATCCGCACAAATAATCAAAAAATCATGCTTTTTAAAAACGTTAATTTCAAACATAATTAAAAGCATCACTCTCTGTAATTATTTATTGGTTCCCATTTACCACTTCGCTTGTTAAAAAACTTAGAACTATCCTTGACCTCATAATCTAGAACATCTTCAAATATTCCGTATTTTTCGGCTCTAACAGAAATAACTTTACCGCGAACAGAAGAGAGTAAGCCTAAATTAAGCTTATTGTCTGGTTCTGTGAGCTCAAACGTAGAATCTTGAGAGACCTTTTTTTCACCCTTTGGAAAAATACCAAGAACTCCTCTCATGTACGAGCGCTTGTACTCGCTATCAACAGGCGGAATAACCATTTTTTTTGTTTCTCCAGGATTTAATTCAAGCACAGATCCTTTTTGGTAACGCCAGAGCGAGTAGTCGCTTTCTAAATTGGGCTGTTCGTAAATAAAGCATGTGGCATAAATTTCTTTATCCGTCTGGTTTTTAACCCAAAAATCAAGCCCTTCGGCAGATTGAATTCCGGACTCTCTAGCAGATTCTTTTTCGTAAAAAACTTGGGAGCCCTCAAGCCCATATTTTTTAACAACCAAAGAAACTCGCCTGTTTTTTAAAAGGCTTAATAAATCCAAGTCTATTAATTTTTTCTTATCAACGCGCTCAAAAGTTGCCCTGTCGGCTTCTCGCTTGTCGTCAAAAACGCCTAAAAATCCAAACGTCCAGGCTCTGTCGCGCGAATCAGGGATTGTCTCAAGAATAATATTTTGAACAGCATTATTTTCTACTTCATAAATTTTAGTTTTCGCCCAACGCCACCTTGCTTCTGGCTTATTTTTCATCCAATAAAAACAAGTTACAAACCGCTTTTGCCCAATTTTATTATAAACCTCAAAACTTAAGGACTTAGACATATCAACAATTGGTTCTGAGGACTCTACGGGTTGAATAGATTTCTTCCTAAGATATGAAACAATTTCTTCTTTACTCATTTTAGCCAAATCACCTTCAGTAAGCGTTGGAGACACCACTTGTGGGGCAATCACTGCATCTGCTTTTCCAAAAAAATTTGGACGCTTACATCCTGAGAAAGAAAAAAATAATAAACAACTTAGAAACCCAACAAAAGCAAAAAAAGATTTTTTCATAAAAAAAGATTTTTTTTTTATACCATAAACAATGGCACAGCCATATTACTAGGATAATGCTTATAAGGCGCTTTCAGCCTCTAACAAAAGCTTTTTTATCTCTGCCCCCCAGCGAAAACCACACAAAGACCCGGACTTGCGGATAACCCTATGACAAGGAACAAGTACGGCTATTTTGTTTTTTGCGACAGCGCCAGCCACTGCTCGAGCATAATTATTTCCAAATCCTGCGCGCACCGACAATTCTTGATAAGAAACCACCTTACCAATCGGAATCTGGAGTAACGCACGCCACACTCTAATTTGAAATGGCGTACCGCAGAGAACTAAATCTTTATCGCTTAACTTATATAAATCAAAGCCGACCGGAGCTGTAACTTGAACAATTGCCTCGCCGGGAAAGTCTTTCTTCAAAAGCTTTAATGCATCAATTTTAAAGTCAGAAATACAGCCCACAAAACAAACAGCATTATCCTTAAGGCCGACCAAAAAACCTAATGTTGTTGTTTTATAATGAAAATAAGAAACCATAAAACTAAGCTACTGCATCAAATTGAGACGGCTTCCAGTTTTTTAGCAAATTTGAAAACATCATATTAAGCAGTTTTCCTTGAGGAATGTCCGACTCAACATCGGAGGATAAATTTAAAATCGTAAAATTTATGCAGTCTTGAACCATTTGGGGATCCAATGAAGACTTCTCCAGCAACTCAGAAAATCGAAGCGAGGCTTCACTCGGCACTAATTGTTCAGCACAATTTATCTGCTTGGAAATATGTTGCTCAAAAAAATTTAAATATTCCGCAACCAGTTCTTTTACTTCCAAAACATCAACATCCATAACAGGAATATTTTTCATTTTAGAAAAAAAACCCTCACTCGAAGCTTGAACAACTAATTCAATTAAAGTTTGACGGTGATTTTTTAACACCCACTTAAGAAATTCTATCAATTCAACGGAAAGAACAATATTATAGCCCATCAGAAATCTCCTTTAATCAACAACTTCCCATGTTCCATTTATATTTTGCCTAATTTTCCCTTCACATTCTAGCTCAAACAACAAATCAATCAAGTTGTTTTCAGAAAAGCCTAGTAAATCAGCAATATTTTCTTGAGGCTTAGCTCCTTTCTTTAGCACATCAAGAAGTCGCTCCGAGTCTGTCTTCGGCCCCAACCCCATCTTAGGCTCGCTTAGCGGAAGAGTCTTAACATCGTATCTTAAAGAAAAGACCTCAAAAATATCCTGCGCACAAGTGGTTATTCTAGCCCCCTCTTTTAACAAATCTAAACAACCTTCACTCAAAGGAGAATCAAATAGCCCCGGTACGGCAAAAACCTCCCTGTTTTGCTCAAGCGCAAATTTAGCAGTAATCAAAGACCCGCTACTTTTGGCAGCTTGTACAACCAAGCAGCCTTTACTAAGGCCTGAAATTACCCTGTTTCTGGCTGGAAAATTAAACTTTTCCGGTATGGTATTGCTAGAAAATATTGAAATCACAGCCCCGCCGCAAGAAACTATCTTATCAAATAATTTTTGGTTTTCTTTTGGATAAATTTTATTTAATCCGCCACCCAGAACAACAACTGTTTTACCCCCAGATGCCAAAGTAGCCTCATGGGCGAAAGAATCAATCCCAAGCGCCCCACCACTCACGATAACAGCTCCGTTGGCGACAAGATCCGGAATGACTGATTGCAAAAATCTCTTGCCATACGAATCTCCATTGCGAGCTCCTACGACACCCAACAACCACTCTTTATCAGAAAAAGTAAAGGAACCCCGAACAAACAAAAAAGGCGGAGGATATTTTATTTGCTTAAGATCAAATGGATATTCTAAATCTTGGATAAAAACAATTTTTATATCATTTTTTTGACAAAACAGCTCTTCAGCCTGTGCTCCTTGAAGGTCTTTTAACCCGTCAATAACTTTAGCCGAAATAGAAAAAGATAATCCAAATTTTAAATTGAAGTCGTTAACAGAAAAACCACTTAAGTCAACACAGTCGGCCTCAAGTTTAGAGTAGATTTTTATAAGAGAAGCAACCCCAACTCCCTCAGTCAAAAACAACTGAAGGAATTGGGTTTTGAGAACTTTATTCGTCATCAGACTCGCTTGATTCTTCATCAGCTACATCTTCTTCGACTTCTAAGTCAACATCGTCCAAGAAGTCTTCATCGCTTAATGGCTCAATTGTGGATGTTTTAAGTTCTAAAGAAACTTTTTCCGAATTATCGGATGAAGCTTCTATCACACCATCTTCGGCGGCCTCTTCTTCTTCGCTAACATCAAAAGCAACAATGTTCGTCAAGAATTTGTTTTCATCAAGCCTAATCAACCTAACGCCTTTTGCGCCGCGATGCATAGTTCTAATTTCTTCAGGATTTAAAACGATAATTTTACCTGCTTCGTCAACAAGCAAAATTCTTGAATTTTCGTTAACTCTGACCATGCCAATAGCTTGGCCGTTTCTTGAGTCAACAGGAATTGTTCTAACGCCCATACCACCTCGGTGAGCCACTCGGAAATCTGAAATAAGCACCTGCTTACCAAAACCCTTGCTAGTGGCAAACAAGATATGGGAATCCACACCTTCAGGCAGAACCTCAAGACCAACAACCTTAGCTTTATTGCGTAAAGTAATACCCCTTACACCAGCTGCTTGGCGACCCATAGCTCTAACTTCATCTTCTTTAAATCTAATTCCATATCCACCGCTTGTTGAAAGCAAGATGTGATCATTGCCTGAGCTTAAGCCACAGAATGCCAATTCATCTTCTTCTCTCAAGTCGATTGCGATGATACCCGTTGACCTGATTTTTTCAAAACAACTACTGTCGGTTTTTTTGATCACGCCATTTCTGGTGACCATAACTAGGAATTTATTTTCAAGGTCGTTAGTTCCCAAAATGCGAATAATTCTTTCATTTTCAGTTAACGGTAAAATATTTACAATCGCACGGCCCCTAGACAATCTAGAGCCCTCAGGAAGCTCAAACACTCGCTGGCTGTAGACACGTCCCTTGCTTGTAAAGAACAGCAATGTATCATGGTTTTTACCAGCAACAACGTCCTGAATAAGATCGTCGTGTTCGCCTAAATCGCTTATACCTTTTTTACCTTTTCCACCACGATGCTGAACAGCATAATTTTCCATTCTTACACGCTTGATGTAACCCTTTTGAGTCAACATAACAACCATGCTGTCATTTGGAATTAAATCAATATCAGAAATAATGTCTTCTGACATATCAATTCTGGTTCTTCGTTCATCGCCGTAAGTGTCACGGATAAACGTTGCTTCTTTTAGCATTTCTTGTTTCAAAACTGATGGGTCTTCGATGATGCTTTTCAAAAAAGATATTTCAAGTTTAAGCTGTTCAATTTCTTGTCTGACTTTGTCTTTTTCCATAGAAGTAATTCTGCTCAATCTCATTTCCAAAATCGCTTTAGTTTGAATAATTGAAAGATCAAATTTGCGTTGAAGATTTAAGCTGGCGTCATCGTTGTCAGAACTTTTTTTAATAATCTCAACAGCTTCGTCAATGTTGTCGATAGCCACTATCAAACCAAGCAAAATATGCTCTCTGGCCCGAGCTTTTTTTAAATCAAACTCGGTTCTCTTTGTGATAACTTGCTTGCGATGCAAAAGAAATTGCTCAATGATTCCTCTAAGAGTAAAAACCACTGGTCGGTTATCTAAAATAGCAAGCAAAAGCATAGAAACCGAAGATTCAAGCTGAGTGTTTTTGAATAATTGATTAATTAAAACTTTCCCTTCTGCGCCTTTTTTAAGTTCAATTACAACGCGAATACCCTTGCGAGAAGATTCGTCACGAATATTGAATATACCTTCTAAAACTTTATCCTTGGCGAGTTCTGCGATTTTTTTAATCAATTCAGCTTTGTTAACTTGGTAAGGAATCTCAGAAATAATTATGCATTCACGATTGCCTACCTCTTCAAGCTCAGCAACGCCGCGAAGTTTTAGAGAACCATGCCCCGTACGATAAGCTTTCATTACACCAGAAAGACCGCAAATTACGCCTCCTCCTGGGAAATCGGGTGCAGGCAAAATATCAAAAAGCTCTCTATCTGTCAGTTCGGGATTTTCTAAAATAGAAATGCAAGCTTGCATAACCTCTTTTAAGTTGTGGGGAGGAATAGAAGTTGCCATTCCCACAGCAATACCGTTGGATCCGTTAATCAAAATTTGAGGAATTTTGCTAGGCAAAACCGTTGGTTCTTCACATGATTCATCATAGTTAGGCGTGAAAGAGACCGCTTCTTTGTCGATATCAGAAAGGATTTCTCTTGCTATTCTTTGCATACGAACTTCGGTATAACGCATAGCCGCTGCATTATCACCATCGATAGAACCCCAGTTTCCTTGCCCATCTAAAATAGTATAGCGCTTATTAAATTCTTGCGCCAAACCAACCATAGATTGATAAATCGCGCTGTCTCCGTGAGGGTGATATTTACCAATCACTTCACCGACAACGGTAGCTGATTTTCTATAAGGCCGTTCTTTATGCAAGCCCAATTTATGCATGGCAAACAAAATTCTACGGTGAACAGGCTTAAGGCCGTCTCTTACATCAGGAAGCGCTCGGCTAACAATAACCGACATCGCATAGTCAAGAAAAGATGCCTTTAATTCTTTATCAATCGATATGTTAACAACAGAGGAAGCGTTAGGTACATTTTTTAAATTAGCCATGAAGCAAAAAACCCTTTATTTTACGGTAAATCCAAATCCAAAATCATTCTATCAAAAATAAATGAACATGTATATTTCTTAATTTTTTTTATGGAGAGGCTGGCCCTAAAAAAATTATTTTTATTTTGCATAAAATATTTCAATGGCTAAATGAGCTTCTGTAGAGTTCAGAAATAAACTAAATAACAAAAGAGGTCACATGTTATCTAACAAAAAACTTTTACTTTCACTTATTATTGCAAGCTCACAATCATATTTAAAAAACGAAGTACAAGAAGATTTGCTTTCTGCCGAAACAATAGCAACTATCTCTAAAATCTTAGAAAACGCGCAAGGTGAAGATGTCGAAAGCTTTCTAAACGAGGTCACGCGCTCCCTTGATATCAGTTCATTTAAATCATGGACTCAATCAATTCAAAACGGTATGCACGCGGTATACACGTACATCTCGGGCTGGGTTCAGGCAGCACAGCATCACGCACAAGATCCAAACAATCAAGTCTCACAAACAGCAACGCATCTTGGAGAGACAGCTGGAAACGTTGTCGAACCACTTTTAGAAACAGCTCTTTCAACCGTAGTTCCTTCAACCGTTGCACATTTAATCGCAGAGCAAGTAGAAAATAAAATTGAGGAACTGGTTTCAGTTTCGGCCGACTTTATTGGAGACTCGATTGAAGCCGCAATACATGAACTTCAGCAAAACAAGGAATCCTCTCCAGAAGAAGAAACAAAGTCCCAGCACAACCAAGATCTTGCCGCAGTGACCAAAGGGGTCGAAAATTATGCACAAATGCCAAACAGAATGGATCTCTCGAGCCTTTATTCTGCGTCCATGACCGACTCGACATACAGCCTAGAATTCCCAAGCCCGTTCAAAGAAAACAGCCTTTGCAACATCACAGTTGAAGAGTTCAACGGAAATATCCAGCTCACAAATAATGTATGCTTGCTTGGCGGCATGACAAATATGCTTGTTTCCTACAGCGTGCCAATTCCAGCAGGAATGACATTGGATTTTTCAAACAAAACAACTGAAATCTTGGAACACAATCGCATTAAAATCTCACTAGGCATACTACACAGATCCATCAACAAAGATTTTTCTAATGAAACAAGAATTCAATACGGAATTGCATTATTCCACCACAATCAAAATTAATTAACTCAAAGGGGCTGCTTAGACACCAGCCCCTTTGACATGCCTAAAATTTTAACAAATAATTAAAACATCAACCAAAAACCCCAAACAAAAAAACGCTAAATGCAAAACAACTTTTATTCATCTCCAAAAGCTAATTTTCATAGAAACTCCCATAAAGAGCTTAACTTTCAAGAAATATTCAACCTCAATCATCAACATTTTTATTATTAGAAAAATAATTATCAACTCCGCTGTTCATCAATGATTTTTTAACCGATAATAATTAAATATTTATGCCATCTTTTTCACTAAAAACACTTAAAGTCTTGTTGTCATCGCTTGCGCTGATAGCTGTTGCAAACCCAATTTTTTGCCCAAATAAAAGAAATAAAGCTAAGCACTCGCCACAAAAAACAGCATTCTGTACAAAAATAGATTCTGAAACTTTTAATAAACTCTCCCGTGAAGAAAGAAAGTTGGCAATAGCTGATGCTGAAAAACTAAATAGAGAAACGTATAGACAAGGTTTTAAAGCGATTCCACAAAATGAACAAAAGGAACTAATCGATGAGATCTCCATAGACCTAGCAGCTGATTTTTTTATAAGCCCCCTAGCGACCCAAGTGGAATATCTGAAAATAACCTTATTTCCAAAACTTGACAGGTCATTGCAATCACTAAAAAACGTAACAGGGGAGTTTAAGTATGAAAGCTCGCTACTTTTAGCTTTGGAAAACACCTGTTCTCAGTCGCTAATTTTAGGCCATTTTTTATGGATATTCAAAACAAGCTCTTTTTATCTGATACACACTTACACATCCTTCAAGATTATAATTCAATTAAGACACTTTACCACTCACAACGTTTTTAAGCTTCAGCTAGCCCTGGTGCCTGTTGGATATGAAAGAGAAAACAACTTCATAAACCAACAATTTCAAGAAGATGCAAACTTATGGGCAGAGTTACAAGCTCTAGGCCTCCCTAAAGAACTAACTTCATTGATAATATTTAACCAGCGCATGAAGTTTCCGGTAGAAAAAATAGTGGCAATGAATGAATCAAGACAAGACTTCATGTCTCAACAAATTAACCGAGGAATGGCTATTAGTGTATCCAGAAGGTTAGGCACGGGACGCGAAAGCCTTAATCTCGACCCAAACTACTGCGCAAACGAAATACAAAGGCTTAAACAAGAAGCTGCCCTTATTGAAGCTCAAAAAAAAGATGCTAAACGAAAAAAAGTCGAAATAGCTGTTTTCACAGCTAGATTTGGCGAATTAAACACAATATTTATTGACGAAAAGCATGAAACCAAGCCAGACCGCCCAAACACAGACCGAAGAAACAGGCCAACGCCCCCAGAACAACCCACTATACAAAGCAATTGTCATGAAGAATGCCCAACACAACACCCTGAAGGTTATAATTTGGCTCAAGAGCTTGCAAAAATCAGCCCTGACGTATTCCATGCTGATTTAATCGGGGAAAAAGCCGAACCACCTGTTGATAACTCCCCCAAAACACAACCATTTAAAATTATGGTTCACGACAGCATTGAATTCCGAGAAAAGCTAAAAAATTACATTAATCCACTTCTATCTGAACCACAGAACAGGGGGGACGGACTCTCGGGTGACCTAGCAGGAGCTTTTTCAAAACATTATAAGAACAATACTCGCCGGCTTTTGTTCACGATCAATGATGAAAATAAAATTATTTTTATTCTTAGAGACGACTCTCGCAAAAATTCGTACAAAGGCGATCAAAAAACCCTTGGTGCCTGGATCAAAAAATTGAGAGTCAAAGATCTAACTCCAGATATTCTAAGCGAATTTTATGAATTAAATTTCGATAATTAAACTCATTATTTAGGTTTTGAGTGAGCAAACTTAAACTTCTTAAGTTCTCGCTCTTTGTACAGGCGAAGTAACCAAAAATCTAAAAAGTCAAAAATAGTCGCTTAATCAGCTGTATTTGGACAAGCATATTATCTTCAGCTAACATTTTAAATTAGGATTTTAGTACCCAAAAAAAAACAAACATCATGATTAGTACATTAAAAAAAAGTCTATTTTATTTTTTCTTAGCCTCAAGCTTGATTCTTAGCGCTCCAAAAGAAAAAGCTGCGAAAATACCGGATAAAAATATTGCAACCCCTATAACAGGCCAATACAAACACATCATCAACACATGTTTTTTTAAATGCCAAGTAGAAGTTGCTCCCGACTTTTTTGCTTGCCCAAGGCAGGCTCAATTAAACCTCTTAAAGCTAACACTATTTAAACAAATAGATGATACACTGGAAGGCCTTCGTAATAATCGACAATTTCAAGATTTTAAAAAAAATCGATTTTCTTTACCTTATTGCATCTCTAACCCCAAGATTAGAGACTTAATATTCAAAAATTTTCTCAATTTTTTTTGGAATGTATGTAATGACAGGATTTCAGGCTATACGTCATTTTTTATCGAAGTACTAATGAATTTAAAATTGTGCTACGACCAAGATTTACCGAGGACAAGTTCACTTGATATTATGATAACACCGGAAAGAAAGGACAATGAGCATAATTATTTTCGCATCAGTTACATAGACAAGAACGATAAGGACTTAGTTAATGCATTAAGTTCAATGAATTCAACGCCTGTCTATGAGATATCTGAGCTATATAAAACAATAAAATACTCATTTAATTTAAATGAAGAATCCATCATCTCAGCTATTAAAGAACAACCAAAGAGGAAAGCACTTATAGCTAATGATTATTTTATATTTGAAATCAATCAAGAGTTAAAAAACCCAAATTTACAACAACAATCAAAGACAAAAAATACACAGTCTACAAAACTCGACCCAAACTACTGCGAAAATAAAATCTCTGAAATTAACCAAGAAAAAGCAAAACAAAGAGCTCTCATAGAAGAACGAGTAAAACAGGCTAGAATCGAAAAAGAATTCAACGACAGCTTCGGCGGATTAAATCATATTTTAATTGATGAACATTATAACCAAAAACCTTATAGACCAAATCGAGACCCAAGGAACGCACCAACACCCTTTACAAAAACCATAAAAAAGACCTCCCATGAAGAACACCCAACCAAGCGCCCCGAGAATTATAAATTTGCCCAAGAATTTGGACATCTCTACGACGCCTCACGCAAATATCACGTACCTCAGGAAATAGCTAAACCATCAGTTGGAAAAGATCGCGAAGAACAGCCCTTTAAAATCATGGTGCACAAAAGCATTAAATCCCGAGAAAAACTAGAAACTTACACTGAACCACTTCGATTTACCCCACAAAACAGGGCGGACAGGCTAAGCCATTCTTTAAGGAACGCCTTTTCTCGACACTATAATGATAACGGTAGAAGAATCTTATTCACTGTTAATTCAGCAAATAAAATTGTGTTTATTCTTAGAAATGACCCCCGCGATTATTCTTACGAAGGCGATCAAAAATCCCTTGGCGCATGGATCAAAAAGCTGAGAGTCAAAGATCTAACTCCAGATATTCTAAACGAATTTGATGAATTAAAGTTCTCAGCACCAAGCGTAGAAAATTAGCCTACTCTTTAGGTTTTGAGCGAGCAAACTTAAACTTCTTAAGTTCTCGCTCTTTGTTTAAAAGGCTACAAACTTTGTTAAAACTGTTTGTAATCGCTCGGCGATAATACAAAAACGAACGGCGATTTTTGCCAACAAAGAATTTTTTCTTTGCGCTTTGAGACGAAAAAAATTTTGCAAAATCAGAGCGCTCTTCCTCAAGTGCCGTTCTTAACCAATTTAAATGAGCAACTGTTTCTTCTTTTTTAAAATCAGCTGAACCCTGAATTTTTGATAAGCGATTTGCTTCTTCAAGTAGCAACAACGCGCTGGCAAAGCTAAAATGCTGCGCGCGGCCCAACAAATTATTTGTTGCAACTTGAGGGCGATCCTTTACCGCTCGATAATTTGCCTTAAAAAGCTCGTAACGCTGCTTTAATATGTTGCTTTGAACATTTTGAGAAAAGGCCACGTAATTTGAATACTGCCTATAAATGCCAAAAGCTAACACATAGCCAACCACAACAACAAATATCACTCTAAAAAGTAGCTTTAAATCGATCATGCTTCCAAGTTTCATTAAAGAATCTATTCACTATTTCACTTGTTTATATTAATCTGCTGTCGAAGATTATGCAAATTCAGGCACAAGTTTTTTAAAATGTTCAATTTTATAGAAAAAATTAACAAAGACTCTATTTTTTTCTGGTTTTGCCAAATCTTTTTATGCTTTTTATCCGCCACTGTAATGCTGCATACTTCGGTAATGACCTCTGTCGCCCCGTGGATAACCCCTCTGATTTTAATGCTGGGAGGCGTCCTACTAGGCTCTTTAACCATCAACAAGCAATATCAATCACAGGCGCTACCTAGCTTAATCGGGTTGATTTGCTCTGGGATTGGATTTTCGCTACCAATGGTTTTTTTCTCCGACAAAGATACTTTTTATGGGATTTTAACCTTAACAAAAATTCTTCCTCTAACCCTCTTCATATCAACCTGTTGCTTTTGGGGTTTTATGATAGCCAGTGAAATGAAAAAATCTGTATCTGGAGAAGAATTCACCTTTCCCAGCGTGGAGCTTTTTTATGACCTAATAATCGAATTAAAAGACAACTTAAAAAAGTCGTTTTTTGTTGGACTAGCAAGTTCTTTTTCTCTCTTAACAGTCGCTGAAATTGGCGCAAGAATAACCGGTTTTGCGGTATCAATTTTTCCGAGCATGGTTTCAATTGGATTTTTTTCTAAAAAACGAGCTTTTTTTCATTGCTCAATTGGCTTACTAGCTGCCGCAGTAATAAGATATTGTGGGCTTAAATTTGGCTTTGAATCAAGCGTTTTTGGCTTGAAAATTTTAAGCGGGCTTTTGATTGGCGAAATGATAAAATATATCTACACATTCCTTACAAACTCAAAAAAATCGCTGCACGGTATTTTTCAATACCTAACGATAGACCTAATCTTTTTTACAGGGCTTACAGTTTTTTGCCTAAGATACATTTTGTTATTTCTTAATTTCTCATTTTCTATTACAGAAATAATAGCCCTACTAACAATTTCAACTATTGTAAGCATCGAAGCCATCGTCTTTAGCGGAAAAATTGGAACGCTTCCGTTTGGAAGGTTCATTTTGCTTGGAATAATTCCATTTTTTTACATTTTCAAATCAAGCAACGACAAAATCAGCATGGCTTGTTTATTTATCGCAATAGTTATGGCAGCAGCTGTTGCTAGTATTTTTGACATAAAACTACGCCACAAAATTCAAGCCCAATCGAACGAAAAAGTTCACTCTCACCTAACAAAAACAATCTTAATCTTTTGTGCAGCTGCAGTAATCAGCCTTGTTGTGATCATGATTTTCAAAAATATTCCTCTTGGAACTCCTGCTTTTTTTGCTCAACGAAGCCAAACAAGGCTCATGCTTTTAAACGCTTTAAAGACAGAGGTTTTCATACCATGGGGCGTGGGCTTATCCCTGCTTTTTCACTTCCTAAAAATAGACACTCCATTTTTTGTAAATGGCTTAATCATGCCATTACCACTTAGCCTAGCATTCATGGCGGGAAACATAATTAAAGAAGTCAGTATTTTTCAGAATAAAGATAAAGACGGCGATTTTTTCTTCACCGGTTTTTTTACCGCAGAATCAGCTTTTGTGTTCATTAGCCTCTTAATAAAACTTTTTATCTAACCTAATACTTGAGCCCGAATCAACATTTGTTTTTTATTTGAAATTTACAAAATATTTTTTTTTGTTAAAATTCAAAAGTCTGTCGTCTGTATAACAACCTTTTTACCACATTTGCCATCGGGCAAGGAGTTTTATGAATCAATCTGATAAAGATTTTAGCCAATCGGTCACACAAGATCCTGAAGTTAATTCAGAGCTAAAGTCAAGCGAGAGTGTTCAAGAAAATAATGCACCCGCAGTAATCAACACACAACCAAAAGAAAAAGATTCTGACAGAAAAGCGGCGTTCGCTGAAATTTTCCACAAAATGGATAATTATTTCTTGGACGACAAGTTTGACTCACAGGATAAATCACTTGTTGACCTTTCAAGCATTTACAAAGATGCTGCTGATAAATTCAAAGCAGGCATGCTTGTTGTTGGCAAAATCGTCGACAAAGATTCACGAGGCATCTTAGTCAGCATTCAATATAAGTCTGACGGCCAAATTCCAGGATACGAATTCGCTCCAAGCGAATACTCAAAACTCAAAGTTGGAGACGACGTTGAAGTTATGATCGATTCCCTTGAAGATGGAGAGGGCAACCTTATTCTTTCTTACCAAAAAGCTAAATCCATTAAAATTTGGAACGAAGTTAATAAAATCTTCGAAACCAACGGATCTATCTCTGGTAAAGTTACCCACAAAGTTAAAGGTGGCCTTAGCATGGATATCGGGATTCCGGCGTTCTTGCCAGGCTCTCAAATCGATGTGACTAAGGTTTCAGACTTTGATCAATACCTTGGACAAGAAGTTTTCTGCAAAATCATTAAAATTAACAAAAAACGCGGAAACGTTATTGTATCTCGCAGAGCTTATCTTGAAGAAGAAAGAAACGAAGAAAGAAGAAAATCTCTTGATAACTTAGCAGAAGGCCAAGTAATTCGCGGTACCGTTAAAAACATCACCACTTATGGTGCATTTGTTGATATCGGCGGAATTGACGGGCTACTTCACATTACCGATATGTCCTGGGGAAGAATTTCTCACCCAAGCGAACTAATCAAAATCGGAGATGAAATCAACGTTAAAATCTTGTCATTCGACAAAGAAAACGCAAAGATTTCTCTTGGAATCAAGCAGTTGTACGACAACCCATGGCAAGATGCAGACAAATTATTCAAGGAAGGCTCGCTTGTTAAAGGTAAAATCTCAGCAATCACCGATTATGGCGTATTTGTTGAATTAGCTCCTGGCGTTGAAGGCCTTGTTCACATTTCTGAAGTATCATGGACAGAAAGAGTACAAGATCTTGCAAACCGTTACAAAGTTGGCGAAGAAATTGAAGTTGTTATTCTTGGCGTTGAGAAAAACGAAAGAAGAATGTCTCTCAGTATCAAACGTAAAGAAGTTGATCCTTGGAAAGCCGCTTTCGAAAAAATCAAAGTTGGCGACAGAATTTCAGGTACAGTTAGCAACGTTACAGACTTTGGTGTGTTCGTTCGCGTAGCTCCTGGAGTTGATGGCTTAGTGCACGTTTCGGATATTTCTTGGACAGATCACATTGACTCACCAAAAGAGAAATTCAAAAAAGGCGCTACTGTTGATGTTATTGTTCTTTCGATCGAAGAAGACAAACACAGAATTTCACTTGGTATTAAACAGGCTCAAAAAGATCCATGGAGTAATATCGAGCAAGATTTTGTTGTTGGCAGCTTGGTCACAGGAATTGTTTCGAAAGTTACAAACTTTGGTGTATTTGTTAAGTTTGACAATGGAATCGAAGGCCTTGCATACATTTCTGAGCTTTCTGACAAAGAAGTTACAGATGCATCCAAGATCGTTACCGTTGGCGCAACAGAAACCTTTAGAGTTATCAAAGCAAGCTCTGCAGAACGCAAACTTGGCTTGAGCTTGAAGGCTGTAAAAAATAATACTCCGATCAGCAGCACAAAACCTGAAATGTCAGTAAAACCTCGTAAACATGTTGAACCAGCTGTTCACCATGAGCCAAGAGAGTTTGAATCAGAAGGTAGTTCTTCTAAGAGCTCATTACAACTTGCTCTTGAAAAAATGAAGAAAAACAAAGACGACGATAAATCTGACAACTAAAAAATAGGAATAAAAACATGGAAATGACTTTTGCAATGATTAAGCCGGATGCAACCCAAAAAGGGTTCTCCGGCAAAATTATCGACTTGATCGAACATGCAGGATTCGAAATCGTAAAAATGGAAAAAATGTGCCTTCCAAAAGGACTCGTAGAAGCTTTCTACGCTGTCCACAAGGAACGCTCTTTCTTTCCTGAAGTTGTCCAATTTATGACATCCGGAGCAGTTATTGCGTTAGTTTTAAAAAAAAACAACGCAGTAGCAGAATGGCGTAATTTGATGGGAGCAACAAACCCTAGCGCAGCGGAAGAAGGAACAATCAGAAAATTGTTCGGAGCCGACGTTATGCGTAATGCAACGCACGGTTCAGATTCAGCTGAAAACGCAAAAATCGAAATCGAATTGATCTTTCAAAAAGACATTTCGTCTATCTGCTGCTAAATACTAGCATCAAATACAAAAGGGGGCGGCAAAATAACCGCCTCCTTTTTTTTCATATTTTTTCATAAAAAAACCAAAAAAATTCCACTCTAACAAAGAACATCCTGGATAGCCATCTGGGCCAAGGTTACTGTCTGGCATAACGAACCACAGCCTTGGCGTAGGACAAAGATTCACAATCATCATATCCTATTAAAAGTATGCTTAATTTAAAAAAGACATTTCTTAGCCTGGACACGCACCTACGTAAAGGTGAAGAATTTACAAAGTAGCGATCACATCTAATATGTCACGCTTGCACAGGAGAGCATCATTCATAAGCCACTTTTTTTATTCATCCCGCGGTCTGCTTCTATGCAAGGCTATCGCCCCTACACAAGAGCACTATGGACTGACACAGTGACCGAATAAGCACCTACGCACTAGTCCGAAGTAGCTTTTGCATAAGCGGAGTGTTGACTGAAAATTCAAGACACAAAAAAAGGGCGAAGGAAAAAATCCTCCGCCCTTAAAAAACACTAATTAAAAAATTAGTAGGAACTAAGTCTTGCCATGCTAATTAGTGCAATCAACGACGACACGCCGAGAGCGTATTTTGCAGAATCGGACAAATGGTAACGACCATAGCAACTTATGGCACCAAAAGCCGCGAACGCAGTAGAGCCGACAAATACCGCAGCCGAAATTGGCCTTTTTTTGAAAGCATAATAAGATTTAAACAAGCCCCTTCTTGCTTTCATGCCAAATCTTTGGCCAAGAGATGGGTTTTCGGTGTAACCAGCGATGATTATGCTAACTCTAACCGTACCAGGAGCCAATAACTCGCAGTCTCCGTCACCATTTTTAATTGGAGCCTGAGATACTTTTGGCTTGAAATGAGTTTTAATAAATATGTCTCTTTGAATCGCGTCATCGGTTGTTGGTCCGCCGTTGCGCTCAATCATGGTAATCATTGATTGCGGATCATAAACGAAGTCTTTTCCTTTGTTAATGTATGCAATTTTTAAACACTTAAGTAGTGCCTTTGTAGTAGCGCCTTTACCTTCGGCTCTAGCTGTTGCAATAACAGCTGTTTTTTTACCCTGAAGAAGGTTGATTAAATCAGCTGTATCAATGTTTACTTGACCTGTTTTGTTAGTAATAATCGAGATAATGGTTCCAAGAATATGGCTAGATACAACTTTATTAGCTTTACCAAATTTCTCTTTTAATGTTTCACCTAAGTTACTCTCATTAATTAAATCATCGTTGTTAATAACTTGGTACGCATCAACTTTTTGCTTAGTTGATTCCAATGCAGTCGCCGCAATATTGCACTTTCCTGCACCATCGGAGCTAAATGGCATTGTTAATAACGAAAGAACTAATGCGCCGCCGCTTCTTTTGGCAATTTCAGCAATCTTTGGAGTAAATCCTGATCCTGTTCCACCGCCAAGCGCAGCCGGGATGCAAACAATAGCCGCATCTCTAACAAAGTGTTCGATTATATGAGAACTATTTTCGGCAAGTTGAGCACCAAGAATAGCGTTTTGCCCAGCACCATAGTGACCGCCACCAACTTTAACAGCGTAAAGGTGATAGCCAATTTTTTTCTGTTCGCTTAGGGTTGATTGATATTTCTTAAAAGCGTCTCTTACAGAATTCAATGAATCAGCATCCGTGTTCATTGCAACTAGCACTATTTCAAGATTCTCATAAGGCCTGCGCATAATTTCTTCTTGCAAAATAGCTTTAATGGTATTGCAAGTTCCGCCACCAGCACCGATAACAACAACTTTTGTAACAGCACCGGTTTTTGCATCAAAATTTGAATTTTCAGGCTTATAAACCAATGAATCATTAACCATTTTTTCTATGGAGCGTTTTTCTTCGGTAAGCAACCTGTAAGCTTGAGAGTGCTTATCAAGCATTTCAGCTCTTGTTTTAGCTTGCTCAATGACATAGAAATCTTCGTCAGCTACTTGGCGAGAAGCTTTAGGACTGCTAGATTTATTTCCAAAACTTTTTAAAAGTCTCTTCTTCAAAAGAGAAACATCTTCGACAGGCTCTTCTTCGTCTTGATCCTCAACCTCAGCTTCTTTAAGAAGTACTTTCTTGGCCATCTTAGATTTAATAGATTTCTCAGCCTTCTTGGTTGAAATTTTCTTTACAGGAACAACAACTTCGGGCTCTTCTTCAACAGAATCTTTGCCATCAATGTGCTGATCTTTGTCAACAGACAAATCTTTTTCATCAGCTTGATTTTGTTCATCAAGCAAGAGGTCAAGTTCATCTTCTTCAAATTTAACCTGTTTTTTTACTTTTGAGACCAGTGGAGTCGCCGAAGCAAGCTCAGACCATGTCGAAAAAGCTGATAGCAATAAAACTAAAGCCTTGCCGCGGAGTTTAAATAATTTTGTATTTAACATATTTGGTTTGGATAGATTGTTTAAATTTACTTAATATTAAAGGCAAAAAAAACTCTTGGCAAATTTCAAACAACGAGAAAAAAATTTATTAAAATACGGATTTTTTACATAAAGCTTGTTTCAATCTGAATGGTTGTTTACAAATAACGGATATTTATTAACAATATTGGTTTTTTTTAGGAAAATAGTACTAAAAATAGTTGCAACAAATGTTGTTTAAAGAATTTTGCTTAAACTTAGAAAAAATCGCACTTACAAGGTCCAGGCTTGAAATAACTGCACAAATCTCAGAGCTATTTTCAAAAGCAGACCAATCCCAAGCCATGCAAATCGCTTATCTATTGCAGGGAGAAATCGCACCTGCTCACAAAACAGTCAGATTTAATTTTGCTGAAAAACAAATGTCCTCTACGCTAAAACAGCTTTGCGAAGCTAAAGGGTTTGCTGGAATTGAATTTGACGACCTAAAAACGGAAATGGGCGACCTCGGCCTAGTTGTACAATATATTTTTGAGAAACTCGCACCTCGAAAAGAAGCTGAACTTTCTATTTCAAATGTTTTTGAGTTTTTAGAATCATTTGCTGAAATTTCGGGCGATGGATCTGTCGATGAAAAAAAATTAAAACTTAGTCTTTTTTTAGAAAAAACATCAGCTATCGAAGCAAAGTACCTAATAAAAATAATATTAGGCTCATTCAGAATGGGCTTTTCTACCCAAACTATATTGGATGGGCTTGCAAAACTATTCGGCACCGATCCTCTGAATGCAAAAATTCTTAAAAAAAACATTGAAGCTGAATTTAATGTTTGTGCAGACGCAGGATTAATCGCCAAAAGGCTAAAACAAGAGGGTGCGTTGTTTTTAAATGAGCCAAATCCGGTTCTTGGAATTCCAATCATCCCTGCAGCCGCTGAGCGGGTTGACGTTCTAGAAGATTTGTTTAAAAAACAAACAGATTTTATTTTGGAACCTAAACTTGATGGGCTAAGAATTCAAATTCACAAATCCAACAATAAAGTAATCTTTTTTTCTAGAAACCTAAACGACGTCACCCACATGTTCCCTGAAATGATTGGAGAGTTTCTAAATCTAAAACAAGACAACTTCATCCTGGACGGCGAAGTTGTTGGATTTGATGAAAGCGAACTAAAAAATTTGGCTTTTCAAAAAACTACTCAACGCAGAAGAAAGCACGAAGTAAGCGAAACCTCTTCAGAAATTCCAATCAAAATACACCTTTTTGATATCATGATGCACGAAAATGAGCCACTTTTAAGTAAGCCATTTTATGAACGGAGAGAATTTCTTGAAAAATTTGGTAATCAAAGCAAAAAAATTGACGTCATAGCTCAAACCAAGGTTGACCTAGCTAACCAAGCTGAGGCTATAGTTGAAATAAAAAATCAATTCGAACACCTATTTGAACTTGGCTATGAAGGATTGATGGCAAAAAAAACAGATGGGGTGTATCAAGCAGGAAAGCGTAATTTTAATTGGATAAAAATCAAGCAAATAACAGAATCAAGGCTTGGCGACTCTATAGATGCTGTCATCATCGGAATGTATCTTGGAAAAGGAAAGCGCGCACACTTCGGGGTAGGATCCTTTTTATTAGGAGTCAAAGAGCCAAGATCCGACAGTTACCAAACGCTTGCAAGGGCAGGAAGCGGGCTACAGGATGAGGAGTTTAAGCGACTTGCTCAAGAACTTAAACCTTTCCAGACAACACAAAAGCCTACGAACTACATGGTTCATAATTCACTAACACCTGACATCTGGATTCTTCCTGAAAAAGTCGTAGAAGTTATCGCCGACGAAATTACCGTTTCAAAGGTTCACTCATCAGCAACAGAGTTGCTCGGTGATGGAAAAGGGCTAGCGCTAAGATTTCCTCGAATTGTAAAAATCAGGCAAGATAAATCATTTGAAGAAATAACGACAACTGATGAGCTTTTAACTCTTGCAAAAATCCATGTCTAAGCCTTATTTCAGTAAACAAGATTCCTTATTTATGAAAAAGGCTCTGCAGCAGGCAAAGAGAGCCTTAAAAAACAATGAAGTCCCTATCGGTGCCGTTGTGGTTGTAGATAATAAGGTTATTGGACGAGGCTTCAATCAAGTTGAAAAAAAACAATCCCAAACCTGCCATGCAGAAATTGTGGCTATTCAAAAAGCTTGCGAAAAAAGTGGTGGATGGCGCCTTAGCGAAGCCACCATGTATGTGACCCTTGAGCCTTGTTTTATGTGTTTTGGCTTAATTAGACTAAGCCGATTAAAAAGGCTTGTGTTCGGAACTTTGTCCCCTGTTTTTGGCTATTCTAAGTTTGTGACGAAAGAAAAAATGGCCGAACCAGAGCTTGTGGTAGATTTTGGCTTGAAAGAAAAGCCCTCTGCTGATATGCTAAAGGAGTTCTTCGCAGAAGCCAGAAAAAAAAGGTTTCTAGATGGAAAAGTTAAACTACGCAGAGATTAAAGAAAAATTGCTGGAAAAAAGAAAAGAGCTACTAGCACAAAGCCTTGAGCACTCCGATTTGACAAACGTAGTCGAAGGCGACGTTCGGGATACAGCTGATGAAGCTTCGTTTCTTGCTGACCAGAAAGTAAAAAGTGCGATAGGAAGCTCTGAGCTAAATGAAGTAAAATTAATAGATTTAGCCCTAGAAAGAATTGAACATGGAGGGTACGGAATTTGCGCAGACTGCAATGAACCTATTTCAGAAAACAGACTGCAATATTATCCTTATGCCGTAAGATGCGTAGGTTGCCAAGAAATAAGAGATATGTAGCGTGCCGGTGTAGCTCAGTGGTAGAGCAACTGATTCGTAATCAGTAGGCCGTCGGTTCAAATCCGATCACCGGCTCCAAAAACAACAAAAACAAAAGGAGTTAAATTAATGCAAGCAAAAATGATTCACGGCAAGGGAAGAAGAAAAAGTTCGACCTCCAGAGTTTGGATGAAACCAGGATCAGGAAAAGTCACAGTTAATGATAAACCATTAACCGAATATTTCACTGTTGCAGCTCATTCAGCCGCAGTCCTCTTGCCTCTTCACGTAACAGACAAAAGAGAAACTTTTGATATCGAAGTAAACGTTTCTGGTGGCGGAATCACAGGCCAATCAGATGCTACAAAACTTGGAATTTCAAGAGCGCTTGTTGAATTTGACAAAAACCTTAGAGCAATTTTAAAACCATTAAAATTACTTGCAGTAGATCAGCGTAAAGTTGAAAGAAAGAAACCGGGTCAAAAGAAAGCTCGTCGTAAATTTCAATTCGTTAAAAGATAATATTAACTCTGTTTTTGGGTATTTGTATGCGCTTGCTTACAAATACCTTTTTTACTTTTTTTACTTTTTTGAAAATTATTTGATTTTCGCTTGACAAAGTAAAAATATAAGCAGATAATCAGACTACGTTTTTGACGCGGGATAGAGCAGTGGTAGCTCGTTGGGCTCATAACCCAAAGGCCGTTGGTTCGAATCCAACTCCCGCAACCAATTTCTTCCAAATTCTTGGAGCTTCAATGCCAAAACTTCCGACTCACGACACTTTGATTCAGCCAAAAACAATCGCTGTTTGTACTTATGTCGCAGGGGTTAACACTTGGAAACTTGAAGACTATAATGCCGAATTCAAATCTTTAGTAAAAACTCTCGGATTAGAAATAGCTCACGAGATGGTAATAAAACTTAGACTTGTGGACAAAGCGCGGTTTTTCACAAAAGGAAAGCTGCAGGATCTTGTCGATTTTTGCAACGCAAATAAAGTAGAACAGATCATTCTTTCTAGCGGCTTAAACGGACTTCAACACAGAAATTTAGAAGTTGCAGCAAACGTAAAAGTTATAGACCGCACCGACTTAATACTAAGCATTTTCAAAAACTCTGCAAAAACAGCTGAAGGAAAACTCCAAGTTGAACTGGCTGAAATTTCAATAGAAAGAACAAAGCTGTATGGAATGGGTAAAGATCTTGCGCAGCAGCAGCACGGAGAAGGGTCTCGCGGCCCTGGAGAAACGGTTCGAGAACATTTTTTAAGAGAAACATCCGAAGAAGTTTTAAAAAGAGAAAAAAGATTAAAAGAGCTAGCTAAAGTTAGAGACGCACAGAGAAAAAAAAGACTAAAAAGTGATAAACCTATGATTTCATTGGTTGGGTACACAAACGCAGGCAAATCAACTATCTTAAATGGCCTCACCCACGCAGATGTTTTGGCAGAAAATAAACTTTTCGCAACTCTTGATACTACAACCAAAGAACTTTTTTTAACATTAGATAAAAAAGCTTTGATATCTGACACTGTTGGATTCATAAGCGATCTTCCTCACCACTTAATTAGAGCTTTCCGCTCAACATTAGACGAACTTCACTATGCAGATTTGCTGCTTCACGTCGTTGACTTGTCCAATCATTCTTGGCGTGAACATATTGAAATCGTGAACGAAACGCTCAAAGATATAGAAGTTAAAAAACCAACGGTTTTAATTTTCAATAAAATTGATGCCGTAAGCGAAGACGCTTTAGAAGAAGTAAAAAACGAGTGCCTCGAAAAAAATATTCCAGCTCTATTTATTTGTGCAAATGAAAAATCGGATCTTGTTCAACTTAAAAAATTTCTAGAAAACTCAAATTTATTCAAAAAGAAATAAAGGATCTATAATTCATAAAAACCTTGAAAATATTATAAAAATATCCTAAAAACACAGTGTTCGTCTCATGACAAAAATGAATGTATCCTGATAAAAAAAGTTTTATCTCGATCAACAGGCCTTCTCTAAACTTAGATATTTTTAAAAAATACGACATCCGTGGAAAATGGAATACAGACTTTACAAAAAACAACCTTTGGTCCGTTGTTTCAAGCGTTTTTGGATATTTTAACTTAATCGGAGAAGGTCAAAAAAAAATTTACATAGGCAAAGACACTAGATTTTCAGGAGGCTTAATAAAAAATGTATTCTTCACCGTCGGACAAGATCTTGGGGTTGAGGTTGTAAATTTAGGATACGTAACCACGCCATTTTTAAATTTTGCATATCAATTTGACGAAGCCGCTGCCTGCCGAGCTATGGTTACAGCCTCTCATAATTCATGGGAGTACAATGGAATAAAATTATTTCACAAAAACAATGCTCTTTTTGGCGATCAAATCGCTGCAATAAAAAAAATTGCAAAACACTCTCTAAATAAAGAACTCAAGCTACACGAAATAGAAAAAATGCCCGAAGAAATTAATCCTCATGAAACAGATTTTTTTAAAAACTTGTTCGGTTTTTATTATGAAAAATCTTTTAAACGCTTTGAGTCATTAGAAAACAAAAATACACTCGTCTTCGACTGCATGCATGGCTCAGCAAGCTTCATTTTAGATAAAATAATAAAAAAACTTGGCTTACAAGACCAATCAATAATCTTGCGCGACAGAATAATTTGCAACGATGCATGTGAAAGCTGCTTTTTGCCATCACCAGACCCAACAAACATAAAAAACTTTGACTTTACACTTAAATTTCTTAAAAAAAATAAACTGCCTTTCGCTTTAGCATTCGACGGCGACGCGGACAGGTTTACCATAGTTCTAAGCAATGGTAGAATTATTTTAGGCGATGAAATTCTCGCTTTTTTTCTGAGCTACTCAGAACCCTCAAAACAAAAAACTGCTATTGTTACAGATGTCGTGGCATCAAGCCTTCTCGATGTCTTAGCCGAACAAAAAAATTTAGTTATCATAAGATCTCCTGTGGGAATTTTTAATGTAAAAAAATTGATGGATGAACACAACGCTCTAATCGGCGGAGAAACGAGCTCGCATTTCATTTTTTATGATCATGGACCAAAAGTTGACGACGGGATATATACCGCATTTAGATTCTTAGAAACCCTAGCAAAAAATAACGTCAACCTATCCGAGTGGCTAGAAAGCATTCCAAAATTCTTTGTATCACCAATAACAAAATTTTTTATAAAAAACTTCGAAATGGCCGAGCAACACATTCATTTTATGGATAAGTATTACTCAGCCAAAGGATTTACATGCACAAGTGTGGAGGATGGTTTTAAAGCGTTTAAATCGCCTTTTGATTGGGTTTTAATTAGGCGCTCAAACACTGAGCCTTGTCTCTCGACAAGAATCCAGGGCTTAACGCCTTCAAGCATGCAAAACCTTCAGGAAGAATTAATCTCTTTGGTTAACGCGCTTTAGTACTTCGAGCAGGGGTTTTAGTTTGGCTCCTGCTTAAAGCGTTACTTTTTTTTAGCTGTAAATCTTTTGCGAATTTAATTATTTCATCAGCTTCTGAAGGAGAAATAGCATTCCTGCGCTGAAAATAATCACGCGCCTCTCCGAGCGCTTGGTTATTCTTTTGCAAACTTTTAACGCTATCTCCAGCAACCTTAGCTATGGCTTTTTGATTTAATTTTATGCGACCAGCAATCTCATTTGCCAATTTTTTATCCGCGGCACTTAGTTTATAATCAAGCGAGTCATCATCCTTTTTTGAAGATTTACCTTTAGCCATAATTAATGAAGGTTCTTCTATTCTCCTTGCTGGAATTGCTTGACCATAACCATCTAAGCGATTGGAAATTGTAGGCCTATCGCTAACAGCTTTTGAAGACTTTTTTTGAGGCTTTACTGATGGCAAAGCGTTATTGTCACGAAGTTTTGCAGAAAAAACATTTTGATTGAACAAAAATAAAAGAAGAAATAAAAAGTTCATAAATAAATTAATAGAAAGCTTAGATGATCTTAATTTCTAAAAAACTTCCGTTTCAATAAAATACATTTAAAATGAAAAAAAGGAATTATAACTTTTGTATGAAAAAATTAATCATTGGCCCGCACCTTTCTGTTACTCAAGACTTTCAAGAAACATTTGAAAATGCGGATAAAATTGGCGCAACAGGCATTCAAATTTTTTTAAAAAACAACAGATCTTGGCAAGCGCCTAGCTTTTCTCCAGAAAGAATTGAAAAATACTTTGAAAATAAAAACAAGTCCAAAGTTGAAATGGTTGTTGCTCACGCTTCGTACCTAACCAATCTTGGATCAGAAAAAGAAGATGTTAAGCACAACTCGGTAAAATCGATAATAGCCGATCTGCAAACCTGCGATGCCTTAAAAATTCCTTACATTGTCGTACACCCTGGTTCCAACACAAACCGCGACGCAGGGCTTTTACAAATTGCGGCAGAGCTAAATAAAATATTTGATGAACACAAATTTGAATGCATGTTTTTGATCGAAACAATGGCGGGACAAGGAAACACCTTGTGCACAACCTTTGAAGAAATAGCTGTTATTTTAAAAAATGTTAAACACAAAAAAAACATAGGCGTTTGCTTGGACACTTGTCATGTTTTTGCTGCAGGATACGATTTAAGCAACTTTGATGAAATATTAGAAAAATTCAGCAATACAATCGGTCTTGAAAATTTAAAAGTCATTCACCTAAACGATTCAAAAGAAGCCTTTAACAGCCGCAAAGACCGCCATGCAAATATTGGAACAGGCGCTATCGACAAAGAAATTTTAAAAAAAATAGTACATCATCCAAAACTTTTAAACATCCCCAAAATACTAGAAACTCCAGACGAAGAAGGAATTTTGGTTTATAAAAAGGAAATAGACTTTTTAACTAGTTGAACCAGACAATGCAGAATTATGTTTAACTGCTAGCAACGAAGCATCTTCTTCGTCTGTTATGTCAGGGTATTTTTCGCTAGCGGCTGTGACTAAAAAACTATATAGATTTATATCCTTAAGCTGCCCTTGCAGGGATTTTACTAAATTGAAAAAAATTTGACGACTTAACCTGTCGTCAGCGAAATGGATTAGCGCTCTTGCTGCGGTATGATAAAAGTTTTGAGACAAGTAAAGATTAATAATGGCTGTTACATAATTGTCTACACAATTAGGAGAAAACCCTTTTTTGTTTAATTTAAAATATTGAATAAAAAGCTCTAGTAAGAGATCGATAAACGATAGTCTAAATGCACTATTTTCGTAATCTTCGATTAGTTTATCCAGGTACCCACAGCTTGCTTCCAAAAGCCTATCCTCTGTTGAAGGAGGCAAAAAACCCCCCGCATGTTGTAAGTGAAGCAAGTTAAATAAATTTATCTTAATTTTGGCATGCCTTATCGTAAACTCATGATGCGACAGGCTTTTAATACCTTCAAAAAGGTTGTTCAAGTCCTCAATTAAAAGCTCTTGGCATGAAACATTTTTATTCGCAGTCTCAAAGCGGTTATTTTTTGAGACACATACGCCAAAAAACAAAGATTTATAAAAAAAAACATACGCAAAAACAAATAGAGACTTAAAAGTAAAAAAACGCATAATACTCTCACAAAATAACTGTATTATTATAAAAACTTTTTTGATTAAAAAAAAAAGTCGTGATTTAATGAAACCTAATTAATCTAAAAAAACATTAATGAGCTCCCTAAACCTAAATCATCTTTTTAATAAGGATTTAATCAAAACTAAAAAATTAGAAAATGGAATAACCGTAATTGCCTTTAAGAATGCCTTAAAACCAAAGGTTCTAGTAGAAATAGCTTATGATGTTGGCTCCGCCCAAGAAGATTCAAGCGAAAGAGGTCTGGCCCACCTTGTTGAACATATGATTTTTAAAGGAACCGATAAACTTTCAGAAACTGATATTTTAGCATTAGCCCAAAAATACGGTGCGACATTTAATGCTTTCACCTCTTACGACAGCACATGCTACTTTTTTGAAACAACCAAAAACGATTGGCCTATTTTTTTAGAAGTTATGGCTGACTGCATGCAAAACGCAAAATTCGACAAAGAACATTTAGCCTCAGAAGTCAAAGCTGTTATTCAAGAACTAAATTTATACGAAGACAATTTTGAAAGATTAATGTGCCAAAAAGCAGTTTCAGCATCATTTCCAGCAAATCATCCTTACCACTTCCCTATCATCGGATTTAAGGAAGAGCTTGCAAACATAACCTCTGATAAATTGAAAAAATTCTACGATGAAAATTATTTGCCAGAAAAAGCAACTCTCTTTATCGTAGGAGACATTGACCTTGACGAAGCACTAGATGCCGCAGAAAGAAACTTTGCACACATCCAAAAAAAAGATTGTGTAATCGCCAAAAATAGCCAATCAGTATTCCCCCTCGTCGAAGAATCTCTAGATAAAATAACAATCGCAATAAAAAAGCAGACTCAAGTTGGAATTGTGAGCTACTTTTGGAAAACGCCTGGAGAAAAAGAAGGAAAATCTCTGGAACTAAATGTAATAGCCTCTCTCTTAGCTAATAACCAAGATTCTATTTTAAAAAAAGCCTTAGTAGATGAAGCCAAGGTTGCTGTGAGCATAGGCATGTACAATTGGACGCTAAACAACGACGGAGTTTCTTTCTTATTTGTAACGCCAATGCCAGGCAAAGAAAGCGAGTGCGAAGCTTTGCTGAAGCAAAAGTTAGAAGAGCTGCATAAAAATGGATTTGATCAAACAAAAGTAGAAAATCAAAAACCAGAACTGATCCGTAACGAAATTTTTCAAACAGAAATATTGTTTGCAGTAGTTGAGAAATTGAAAAAAGCTATTCTTACTAAAAATGACATCATGGCTTATTTTAACTTGATCAAAGAAATAGAAGGAGTAACAAAAGAAAGCCTTAACGAATTGTTTAGATCAAAATTTGATTGCGAAGCTTTTAACAGAATTTTGCTTCAAAACTTAACCGAAGCTGACATGCCGGCAGTTCAAAATAATTTTATTTTGTCGAAACAAAACGAAGCTAAAATTTTGGAAAAACACATTAGAACAACTCAACTAGAAGAGCCTAAGTTTGCAAAAATTGTATCCGGACCTAAATATTTAGACTTAGATTTTTCTGTACCAACCCATCACAAGGTAAATGGCATAGACGTACTTTTGCAAAAAAAAGACGCTTTACCAACCGTTAACTTTACGCTAAAAATTAAAAATAGCTTGTTAATAAACTCATCAAAACAAAAATGTTTTTCGGCTCTGACCACAACGTTGCTGCAAGAGTGCGCAAAAGGGCTTACTAAAGAAGACAACATAGAATTTTTTAATAGCCATGGCGCAGTAGTTTCTTTTGCGCAAGGAACGATTTGGGCGACCGTTTTGAGCAATAACTTACATCCTGTGATTGAGAGAGTCTTTTTCATTTTAAAAAATCAAGATTTTAATCAAGCTGAGCTAGAAAAACAAAAAACTATTATGCTAGAACAAATGAAGCATTCTCTCAATGATGCAAACGTTTTGGCAATGAAAAAAGCGAGCCAAAACGCATTCAAGAATACACCAGAGTATTCTGAGTCAATCGAACAAGAAATTGAGGAGATCAAAAAGGTTTCTCTAGAAGATATTAAATCGTTTTATAAATCCACATTACACTTAAGCAACTTAGTCTATGGCTTTAAAGGCCAATTTGACGAAGCTAGCTTATTGGACCAGCTGAACAAAGAAACATCAAATCTTCCTAAATTCGAACCATCTTCAACAATTTTACCACCGCTTAAACCAAATACGGGCCGCTTGCCTGACGAAGAAATTAAATTAATGCGAGACCAAGTTGTAATCGCACTCGGTTCGTATTCAACAATTTCATGGGAACACCAAGACTTACCCTATTTGATCATTGCAAACAGGGTGATGTTTAATTCTCTTGGATCAAGGATTTATCAAATAAGGGAAAAAACAGGCTTGTTTTATGGAGCGTTTGGATCTTGGATCGGGCATTTAAATAAATACTGCTCAAGCCAATTTGTAATGACTAAAGTAAATAAAAGCAGTTTGTATGATGCAGAATCAAAAATATTTGAGGCGCTCAATGAATTTATAGACAAGGGAATCACTGAAGATGAACTCTTGAACGCAAAAATTAATATTCAAAACTTTTTCTTAGACTTTCAGTACAACTCAATGACAATCACTTGGTTTGTAGACATGTTTGACCAAAATATACCACTAAATGTTTATGAAAAAAGCTGGGAAATCATAAAAAAAACAACAGTTGAGGAAGTTAATGAAGCAATCAAGCGAAATTTAACAACCAAAAACTTTTGCAAGGTGGTTGTCGGAAACATTTAAAAGACTAAACGCTATTTAAAACTAATAAAACAGGGCTCTTTTTTACAAATAGACCTGTTTTATTAGCAAAACGATAATATACACACAACTATTTAAGCTAAGATAAGAAAAAGCTGCTTAAAATTCCCGTGAAAAATATAATTGCCCTTCTGAGAGCAATTTTTTGCTGTATAAGCTTTAGCACTACCTCTAAAGAAATTGTTGAACAAAATATTTCTCCTGATATTTTAGAAAAAATTTACGAAACCGTAGAAGAGCTATGGACGTCTAACGAAAAACACTACAAAGATTTTTTTGATCACTTAAATCAGGGGGCAAGCGGAACACTCACTCAGGTCGAAATATGCGAAACAAGCCCCACCTCACCAAGCACATCCAACTCTCCTAAAACTGAAGCCGCTGCTGCATTTTTCGATTCAATCTCGTTACCGAACAGCACTTGCGAAACTCCGTACACGTTAAGTCCATCATCTCGTTCATTTGGAAAATTAAATTCTGTTGTTATTTCTACAGAATCAAATTCATTTAGAGAAAGTATTTCTTTTTCGCCAACAACAAGCATAGATTCTGAATTTTCCCTCAATCAAAATATTTTAGCCAAAAGACAAAGCATCGCTTCCAGGCGCCCACTAAAAACACTGTTCGTGGTATTGCTCCCCGTTATAGTTGAAGCTGAAATAGAAAAAGACCCTCAAAACAAACTTTTAATAGAAAAGCAAATGCACTATAAACTAAAAGATATTTGTAGAAAATGCATTATTTCATATGAGGATTTTAAGTTAGTTTTATTAAAAGCATTCAAAACCAGCATCAAACAACTCAAATTAAAAAAAAATTGGGCGCTTTGCATAAAGCCCATAGAATCAACGACTAAACGAATTGTGGAGTTAACAAATGCCTGGGAAAAACACAGCCACTTGCGATCCATAACCAGCCACTCAATTTTGAACGACACAGACCTTATACAGAACATCTGTTCAATATTTCTGAATATCAAGCAAACACTTGACGCTAACGCATCAAACGAAAGTTTGTACCAAAGAACAATTTCAGAGAAGAACTGCGAGTATCAATTTGACCTACAGAGAAAAGAGGGCGGTCGCCCTCTTGTTTAGATTATTCATTAAAATACAAATCCCAAGCCTGCAATAAACCAACTAGAGTTTTAGGCTCAGCTTTAGGTAAATATTTTGGCCTTACTAAGTTTATGTTCGGTAATTCTGGATTCCTAAAAATCACAGGCTCATAAAAACGAGCAGAGTTTATCGAAATAGACGCAAATATGTTTGTTGAAGGATCAAAAACAACAAGCGCAAATGCATTTCCTAACCAAAGGTTTAAAAATTGACGCTTCAAATATTCCATTCTAAGTTCATCACCAAATGCAAACACTTCCATAAGCGCTTCAAAAACAGTTTCTTTCGTTGACCCCAAAATGTTTTTTGCATCGTTTTTAGATTGCATCAAAGAATCCCAAAAGCTCAAAAAGGTGTCTTCAGAGTAAGCCTCTTGTTTAAATGCACACTGATTTAGCGCAGAAAATAGATATGAACAGACATGCGCATCTATTATGCAAATTTCAGCTAAGTTCAATCCGCTTACGAGATTTTCTTGCTTTAATGTATTTACAATATCTTTAAGCGAGGCAATCCCTTGGCGTGTCGATAAAGTTTGCTTAATCTTAAATTGATATTTATTTGATAAATTAAAAAATTTATCTTGGTTATAATGTTCCAAGTAATTTGAGACCGGCTTAAGATCGGCCAGCGCATTTGCTACCGAAATAGCGGCTGTATTAGAAAAAAAATAACCTTCTTCGCAAAACTTGGTCATTTTTTTAACCAAAACAGTAAGCTTTAGATCAATAACATCTATCATCTCGTCGTCCGCATAAATTGGTTTTTCAGGAATCGCTTTAAAGTAAATTGGATTCTGGAGATGGCCTTCTAGGGCAAACGGAGCATAAAGAAAAACCGACGGCAAAAATAAAAGGGCAGAAAGTAAAATCATAGATGTATAAAAATGTTGTGAACATTAATATATTGCAATCTGGAAACAAAAAATCCAGAGCCCATCTAAAGCAATAAATAAAGTGAGATTTTTAGAATAAAATAAAAATTTAATGTTTCAGGTAAGAAATATTTTGGGAAAAATAAAAATAAGCAGGGGGTTAACCCCCCCCTTATCTAGGACAAGATAGTTCCGGGTTCAACAAAATCTTTTTCAGGTGAAATAAAACTTAGGTCAGAATCGTTTTTTGCAGCTAAAATCATGCCGTGCGACTCAACCCCAAAGATTTTTTTCTTTTCAAGATTCAAGACAAACGCTGCTTTTTTACCAACCAAATACAGAGGGTCATAAAATTTCGCGATCCCTGAAACGATTTGACGATGGCCAAAAGGACCAAAATCTACCTGAAGCTTTAATAATTTATCGGACTTTTCTATTTTTTCAGCTGCGATTATTTTACCAACAACAACTTTAACCTTAATAAAATCTTCAAACTTTATTTCTTCGACTTCCGGGCAAGCTGAAGAACATTCTTGCTCCGCCTGGGAAGTGGATTGTTGATTAGAAATTAGGGGAACAGATTCTTCTATTCTTGCAAACACAACGCCCTCCATAGGATTTAATTTAAAAGATTGAATAGTCTTTAGATCGTCTAGGGTTAGCTCAGCACTAAAATAATCAAGTCCTAAGCACCGCCAAATAATATCGATTTTTTCTGAAATAAATGGATACAAACATGTAGATGCAACAAATATCCCTTGAATCGCAACCACCATAATATCTTCAAAAGATTGCCTGTCTGTTTTTATGAGCTTCCAAGGCTCTGTTTTATGCAGCATTGCGTTAATATGAGAGCAAAAATCCATAAGGGCGGCAAGCGCTTGGTTTGGTGCAAAATTACTCATCGAAGATTTAAATAGTTCTAACATAGGTCCGATTAAAGCAAGTACTTCTTTTGCTGCTTGATTATTTATAGGCCTGTTTTTCTCGATAAAACTTAAATCGTTTTTTAAACAAAGCGTTAAACTACGGTTTAGCAAATTTCCAAAATTATTAGCTAAATCAGCATTAAAAGTATTTTTTAGTTCTTCTAATGAGAAATCGCAATCTTGGGCCGTAGACAGCTGTTTTGCCAAATAATATTTTAAAGCCGAAATTCCATAGCGCTCTTTTATTTCCAACGGATCTACTACATTAAATAATGATTTAGACATTTTTTGGTTATTTACAAGAATATATCCATGAACAAATAGCCTTTTTGGGGGCGTCAATCCTACGGCCATCAACAATGCCGGCCAGTAAATAGCGTGAAACCTAACGATATCTTTGCCTATCACATGATGAGAATTTTTCCAAAAATCTTCACTTCTTGACGAGAAAGAACCGTCGCCAAACCCCAAAGCTGAAATGTAGTTTGTTAAAGCATCACCCCAAACATAAACGGTATGCGATGCGTCTCCCGGGAATGGAATCCCCCAAGATACGTTTTTACGGCTCATGCTTAAATCTTCAAGCCCGCTTTTCACAAAGCTAATAACTTCATTAAACCGCGATGGAGGTGTAATAAAATGTGGATTATCTTCATAAAATTTTAGTAATTTATCTTGATACTTGGACAACTTGAAAAAATAGTTTTCTTCAGCTATTTGCTGAGTTGGCCTCGCACAGGTAGGACAAAGCACCTCGTCTACATTATGAATTTCAGATTTTTTGGCAAATGTCTCGCAGGGAACACAATAATAGCCTATATATTCTGACTTATAAATGTCTCCATTCTTCAACAAAATTTCAAACAACCTGTGAACAGATTCCTTATGGGCTTTAGATGAAGTTCTAAAAAACATATCATACTCAAACCCAAAATCAGCCCATGCTTTTATAAAAGGAGTAGCCATGCCGTCAACGAACGACTGCGGATCAAGTCCGTTAGATTTAGCTGCTTGAGCAATTTTTTCGCCATGCTCATCTAAACCAGTAAGAAAAAAAACTTCTTTTCCTAAAATCTTATTCCATCTAGCCAAAGAGTCGGCTAAAAAAGTCGAATAAAGCGAGCCAATGTGAGGCTTTGCGTTAGGATAGTAAATAGGCGTCGTTACGTAAAAAAAACACATAGTTTTTCACACAGACAATCATTCATTTCCAGAATAACTACTTTTTTCATCGATTTCAAATAACCAAAGCCTTTTATTTACGAGGAAAAGTTGCGTAAAGTGTAAATTAATTTATAATTTTTATAGTTATTTACTATTTTTTTATAAAAACAAACCCAGTGAGCATGTTCATCAAACGTTTTTTATCAATCTTTTTTACAGTTTTTTCGCAATATTGCTTTGGCAGTATTTCTATAAAAAAAATTGAGCCTTTTTTAGAAAAAGAAACATGTTCAATATTAAGAGACTTATCTTATCCTGACGACAAAACTCTTGAAAAAGACGCGTACCAACTTAGAATTTACCTTAGTGATAAATTTGATATTTTTAGCCAAGAAAAGTTTGCAAAAAAATACACTCAGACCATTTTATGGCATAACATTTTATGCCAAGGATACTATTTAAATTTTATAAAAGCTGCAAGTGCAGCAACTTCACTTTTTTTCATTGGAAAAATAATGAAGTCAAGTAAAAATGGCAAAGTAAACACTAAAAAAAAGCTGTTTAAAAATATATTTTACGCCTCATTATTCGCCTCTCCGGCAGCATTGCATGTTTTTATTGATAGCTTTGCTCGAATTCAAAAAAAAAAGTTCATAGGAAACGTTCTTTTATTCAAAAGTTTTTTTTCTGAAGAAAATTTTTTTAAAAATAGAAAGTTGCTAAAAAAACAAAAAAACTTTTTTCCACCAATAAAAATAACTACCGCGTTATTCAAAGAGGGGTATTGCCTCATCGACAAAGAAAACAAGAACAAAGTTTACACTTGCAAAGATTTTGGCGAAGATTTAACAAACTTATTCAACGATATCTACCTTCTAGAAAAAGCAGTTAATGAACCACAAATTAATGCTTTAATTGAACAATTTTTAAAAGACAGAGAAATAGGTACCAAATTAATATTTTTTACGCCTAAAACAGAAAGGCTTCCATAAAACATGAAAAAAACGCTTGGCCTTGATCTGGGAGATAAATGGATTGGCGTCGCGATAAGCGATTCATCAGGAAAATACAGCTTTCCCCTAAAGACCATCGAAAAAAAAGATCTTCCGGATTTTTTAAAAGAAATTACAAAGTCAGAATCAATCAGTAACATCATCTACGGACTCCCCATAACGCTAAAAGGCGAAATTGGATCTCAAGCAAAAAAAACAAATGAATTGGTTATTTTTTTGGAAAAAAGCCTTTGCAATCCGGACATTTCTTTTATATCCGTTGATGAAAGATTTTCTAGTTCATCTGCTCAAAAAATAGCAAGACAAAACTGTTCAGTTAAAAATAAAAACGAGCATTCTATCGCAGCAGCTCTTTTACTTGAAGTCTTTCTAAAACAGCAAGAGCTTAGGCAAGAATCGTAATTTTATATTTTGAAATCATTCACATATCGCCCAATCAGGCGGTAGAATGATAAAAACTTTTGAAGTAAAAATGTTAAAAAAAAACTTCTTTTTTTTTATAGCTTTATCCACCTGGTTAATAATCCACAAAATTAACGCAGAAAATTTTGTTTTAACTGAATCTGCTAAATTTAGTGCGCTTGCGGCCATGAGCGAAGAAAATAAATCAGACAAAAAAATAACTGAAGCTTTTAACTTTGCAAAAAAAAATCCCAACCTAACGTCAAGCATTATAAAATTTACAAAACTAGATAATCAATTTAACAAATACATCGCCAGAAATGCAAATCAGCGTTGACTTTTTAAAAAATATACCGCTTACTTAGAGATTAAAATGGAGCATTGTAATAGCTGTGGAAAAAAATCCTAAAGGTTTTTGGAAAGTCGTAGTCTACGTCTTTTCCTTCATGAAAGATCTAAGTAAAAACTTAAAATTAAGAATAGCTGTAAGCATGGTGTTTATGCTTATAACTATCTCAATTAATATCGTAACCCCTCTGTGTTTAAAACTTTTGACAGAACATTTTGCAACAGAAGATAAGCTAAATTTTTATTCCATCACAGGACTACTTTTAGTTTCATACGGAGCAATATGGACAATTGGCCAAATTACATCACAAGCCCGAGACTTAATGATAGTAAGGCCTCTTTCAAGCCTTGTCAGATTAATGAACCTTGCATTCACAAAACACCTTTTGAATTTATCAATGAGGTTTCATGCATTTAAGCAGACGGGTTCCATCGTTGCCGCAATAAAACAAGCTCAAAACGCCCTTCTTTACATTGTATGGGGAATTTTAGTAAGCATTCTTCCCGTAGTTTTAGAATTGTTTCTAGTCCTTGGATTTACTGTTATTTCATATGGCTTTTCATATGCATTATTCGTGCTGTGTGCGTTCCTAATTTATACTGTTTATTCAGTATTCAGCGCCAGAATGATCTTAAAGTCGCAACAAGAATACGACAAAGCTGGGCTCGAGTCTGCCGGGAAAATTGCAGATACTCTTTTGAACATGGAAAACATAAAGTATTTTGGAAATTACCAATATGAAATTGAACAATGTGACGCCTTTTTTGCGAGAGGAGAGGTCGCTGAAGGTAATTTTTATAAAATGATGGAAATTTCTCACTTAGGCCAAGCAATAATAATCGGCTTGGGATTGTTAATCACGGTGACCCTTAGCGGATTATTAGTGATAAACAAAGTGCTCATAGTTAGCGATTTTATAATGATTAATAGCTACGTTCTTCAATTAGTAAAGCCTCTTATGTCTTTGTCTAAATACATCCGAGAAGTCCGAAAAGCAGTTGCTGACATGCAAGCGTACATGAACATCATGGATTTAAAGCCTGAGATTAAAGAACTTCCTAATGCTATAAACTCAATTAACAAACCGATGAATATAAAATTCAATCAAGTAGAATTTCATTATTTTAAAGATGTAAATATTCTGGAAAGCGTCTCCCTAGAAATCCCAGAGAAAAAGCTAGTTGCATTAGTCGGGTCAACAGGAAGCGGAAAATCAACCATCACAAAATTATTGTACAGACTGTACGATGTTTCGAGCGGGGACATTTTGATTAACGATGTATCAATAAAAAAGTATTCTCTTAACTGCTTAACAGAATGCATTGGCATAGTGCCGCAGAATCCTGTTTTGTTTAACAATTCTATTTTATACAATTTAAAATATGCGAAAACCGACGCCACCTTAGAGGAAATCTGGGCAGCTATCAAGATCGCTCAGCTAGAAAACCTCATTAATAGCCTTCCACATGGACTAGAAACAAAAGTTGGCGAGTTCGGGATAAGATTGTCTGGCGGAGAACGTCAGCGCCTAGCTATAGCAAGAGCAGTTCTCAAAAAACCAAAGCTCTTTATTTTCGACGAAGCAACATCAGCACTAGATAATTCTACAGAGAGAGTTATTCAGGAAAGCCTTGCTAAAATATCTCAAGGAACCACCACAATCGTCATTGCGCACCGATTAACCACAATCGTAAATGCCGACAAAATATTTGTTTTGGACAAAGGGCACGTAGTAGAAGAGGGAACACATTCTCAGCTGCTACAAAAAGGTGGTGCTTACAGCGATTTATGGAATCGTCAATTTGAAACAACAACACACAGCTCAGAAATATAGAAAGGGTTTTTTCAAACCCTTTCTTAATTTTGCCTAAAATATAAAAAGAATTCTTTTGCGATACTGCAAACTTTTTTGATAGTTTCGTCCGAAACATCACCGGTCTGCTCAATTTCTTGAACTAAAGGCGCATAGTTTGCGTTTATAAAGTCGATAACTTCAGATGCAAACTGCTTAGAAACCTCTGGGCTAAAAATATCAAAGCATCCATTATTAAGCAGAATTAAAATTAAAACTTGCTTGGAAAACGAATAGGTTTCGCGCCTACCCTGCTTTAAGAGCTGGATCGCTATATTACCTCTGTCGATATAAAACTTGGTTGTTTTATCAAGATCTGAACCAAATTTAGAAAAAGCTACAAGCTCCTCGTACTGAGCCAGGTCTAATTTTAAAACGCCTTGAACTTTTTTCATCGCTTTCCGTTGCGCAACAGATCCAATTCGAGAAACAGAAACTCCCAATTTAATAGCAGGCTTAACGCCCAAGTTAAACAAGTTAGAATCAAAAATTATCTGACCATCTGTGATAGATATTAGATTTGTTGGAACATATGCTGCAATATCATTTCCCAATGTTTCTACAACCGGCATAGCGGTCATAGAACCTCCACCGTTTTCCTGAGACAACTGGCAGGCTCTTTCTAGCAGCCTTGAATGAATATAGAAAATATCGCCAGGGAAAGCTTCTCTTCCTGGCGGTCTACGCAAAAGTAGCGACAAACTTCTGTAAGCCACAGCATGATTACTCAAATTGTCATATGCAATAAAAACATCTTTGCCTTTATCCATAAAAAACTCTGCTATTGCACATGCCGAATAAGGAGCTAAGTATTGAAGAACTGCTGCGCTGTTTGCGTCAGCCTCAACAACAATCGTATACTTCATCGCATCATTTTTTTGTAAAGTATCTATCATTCTTGCGGTAGAGGAACGCTTATTACCAATCGCAACATAAATGCAAATAACGTTTTTATCTTTTTGATTTAAAATAGTATCTATTATAACAGCTGTTTTACCTGTGGCTCGGTCACCAACAAGCAATTCCCTCTGCCCTTTTCCGATCGGAATAAGCGCATCTATAGCTAAAAATCCTGTCTCGAAAGGCCTGTTAACAGGCGCCCTGTCGATAATGCCATAAGCCATCCTGTTTAGATCCATTTTTTTTTCGATATTGATATCGCCTAAATCATCGATAGGCATTCCTATGGAATTCAATACCCTGCCTAGCATTTGGTCAGAAGCTCCGACCTTTAAGCTAAAACCAGTCCTTGTGACAGCTTCTTTTTCTAAAACATTAATTGATTTATTTAGTAAAACTGCGATGACAATTTTCTCTTCAAGCTTCAAAACTAAGCCCTTATTGCCAGATTCAAAATTAAGGACTTCAAAATATTCAACTTTGTCTAAACCATAAATTTCAACTATTCCATCAAAAACTCTAACTACGGTTCCGCATTCTTCGAGTTGAGGACCCTTAAGAGTCAAAAATTCCTTTTCCAAGACGGAAAGCAAATCCCCCGTTTGTTTGTTCATCATGTTAAATCCCAAATTTTAATTTAGACTCTATCAAGCTCAGATCTTTGGCAAACGACTTTTCAAATAAATGAGTTGTCGTGGAAATCCTAAGCCCAATTATAAGTTTTTTATTCACATTAAAAGAAATCTTAACTTCTTTTTTTAAACATTCTTTTATTATTTTTTCAACATCAATTAGCTGCACTTCGCTTAATTGGTGGCTTGTTTCAACAACAACCTCTTCATACCCAAGAGCGTCCAAAAGACCTTGTTCTAACAAAAGAAGTACATCTTTTAATAAACCAACTGATTTCTGGTGCACCAAAAACAAAAATATTTCTTTAGTGTTTTTACTCAAATTTAATTCACTAGCCAACTTAGTGAAAAAATCTATAATTTTATCTTTTCCCAAAAGGCTTATTGTCTTTGACAAAGAAACAAATCTTCCAAAATCAATCGAAGACTTTAGCTTGAAAACATCATCTTTTAAAAGAGAGACTTCTCCATTTTTTTTAACATCATTCAAGAAAATTTTCACAAAAGAATAACATCTTGGATTTCTGACATTAATCATGATGCAAAGAGCCTCTTAATCGGCTTAATTCTTTGCTCATAAACAAATCAAAAGATTTTTTGTCGATAATACTTGATTCATATTTTTTACGCATAGCAGAAACTTCGTGTTCTTTACATTTATTTTCGCAAAAACCAACAAGTTTTTTGTTTTTTGCTTCAATAGCAGCTTTTTCATTTTCAATTTTTTTTTCAGAAATAGCAGCTTTTCTATCATTTTGGTATTTCGCTAAATTTTCAGCTTTTCTTAAAAAATAATCGAGCTTTGCGTATTGATCTGAATATTTAAGCTCATCTTTGCCAAGCTGAAGCTGCATAGTTTCAACATCTTTAATCAATTGAAACTTTGAATTTTCATGCTGCTCAACAAGATCCTTAAAAAAAGGCTGTATGTAGCCCCTAAAAAACCTTTTAACTACCCACGCAAGCATCAAAAAGAGGTATACATCAAGAAAAAATTCACGAATTATCATTATTGCTCTCTAACCACTTCTGTAATAAATTACTCTCCGCCAAACATTGATTTTTACCACTCAAAAGGTCTTTTCTTATTTCAATCTTCACTTGATCTTTTGTCGCACTTTCTAAAGTATTATTTTCACGTTTCTTAATCACAACAAAAGCTTCTCTAATTTTACCGAGAATCAACTCTTCTTTTTTTAGAAGTTCAATTTTTTTATTAGCCACAATTTTTTCCTGAATGCTTTTATTCTCTTGCAAAGATAAAATTTTTTTTAACTCTAAATCTGTTGCCGGAAAAAAGTAATCAACAAAGTATTTTTTTGTAAGTTTATAAAAAACAAAAAAGTTAACTAGCTGAATAAAAACAGTAAAATTAACATTCATTTATATTAACTACGAAAAATCAGCATAATAGCTATAACCAAAGCAAAAATAGATCCTGTTTCGATAATTCCGCAAGCAACAATTAACATTGTCCTTATATCTTTTAATTGTTCTGGCATTTTCACAAGAGATTCAAACGCTTTACCACCGACATAAGCTTGCGCTACTGCGGCTGCTGCGCCACCAAAGGCCATGCATAACGCCGCTGCGATGTAAGCAGCTGATTTTACGGAGTATGAACTTGTTACTAATGTTTCTGCAGCCATCTGATTTCCTTTTATTTTTATAACTTTTGAAAAAATATAACATATTAATTTAAAATTGGTCAATTTTGAAAAAAGTTGTGCACAATGAATCTTAGCTTCGAAAAAAAAATTGGTAAAAATCTAAAAATAGGAATGCTGTTTCCGGGCCAGGGAAGTCAATATTTGGGCATGGGCAAAGATTTTTACGATAATGAACGAATATTTCAAGAACTTTTCGAAGATGCTATCGCGGCCACAAAAGAAAACTTTATTAAAATTTGTTTTTCTTCGTCTGAAAAACAATTGCAAGAAACAATTATCGCACAAACGGGAATTTTTTTAGTAAGCGCGGCAACTTATGTACTACTAAATCAAAAATACGGAATCGTGCCTGATTTAGTTGCGGGCCACAGCTTAGGCGAATATTCTGCTGTTTTTGCAGCAGGAGGATTTAATTTTTTTGATGCGTTATATCTACTAAACAGACGAGCCAAATTCATGAAGGCTGCTATGGCGGAACAAGACGGGGGTCTTTTAGCAGTTATGAATCTAGACCTCCCTATTTTAGAAAGTATTTGCAACCGCTACGACATACCAGAAACAAACACCCATGTGGCTGAAATTGCGATATTTAATAGCCCAACACAGGTTGTTGTATCCGGAAGAAAGGAAGAGTTGAATCAAATCGCTGACGAAGTACAAATTATAAGAGGCAAAGCTATAATGCTTCCAGTAGCCGGCGCGTATCACTCTCGTTTACTAAAAAAAGCGGAACAGGATTATTCTTTATATTTGGTAAAAGCAGATTTCAATGACTTAAAAATACCTTTGATAAACAATATTATGGCAAAAAAAGTACAAAGCGCTGATCAAGTAAAATTGTCATTAGTAAAACAAACAAGTTCACACATTTACTGGTGGGATAGCATGCAATATTTTAAAGACATGGACATAATAATTGAAGTAGGGCCTGGAAATATTCTGACAAAAATGATAAAGCGGGAGTGGCCAACAATGCCAATCTACTCAATCAATTCTTATTCAGACATTGAAAACTTGCTTGGAGCGATAGATTCGATGGACCCCATAAGCGAATCTGTTTAAGCCATTTGCAAACAACTATCTAACGTGATAGGCTTTAGAAAATGGGGGCGTTTTGGATTAGACGTGCTCTAGAGATTTTTGAACGCGTGTCGAGTTTATGACCTCGTAAAAAACATTAAAAACAAAAAATGCAGACTTTGTAAACAAAGCGCAATCAGCAACTGCTGACTTCTTTATGTCCTTTTTGATGGGCTTGTCAATTCTTGGCTCGTTCTTCAGAAGACGTGAGATGTTCGCGTAACACAAAGAACATAGTTCTTTAGCTGATATCTAGGATAGTTTGTTCGTTGGTGAGTCCTAGATTATTTAATAAACGAAAAAGTTGCTTGAGATTGGTTAACGTTGTAGAGCAGCCTAACAAACTACGTTGAGGCTTGGAAGAATCTTGTTCCTGAATATCCAAGCAAAAACCAGGAAATACACACGTAGTGCTCAGGAGTTTTTTTAGTATGGACATGGGTTCAAATCCCATCGCCTCCACCATCTTCCCTTTACATGTTTATTAATTCGATTCTTCGTTATTCTTTTAAGAAAAATCCCTTTTTTTATTCAGGACAACTATCCTGCGCAAGCATGACGATTGGTGGGTAATCTTGCGTTCTGTAAAAAAGGCAACGAATAAGAAGTTTGATTTTTTTATTTTGAATTTTAAAGATGGTACCGAAGGTCGGACTCGAACCGACACGATATCGCTATCGCAAGATTTTGAGTCTTGTGCGTCTACCATTCCGCCACTCCGGCACACAAGGATCAATGTAGCATAAATTTAAATTAGGTCAATTATTTTTTTAAAGCTTACTTGAACATTTTTTGGTTTAATGATTTTGTAACTTCATTCACTCCAAAAAAATTTAAATGAAAACTATTTATCTTTTATTAATGATGTCTGCTTCAATCTTTGGAACAGGACAAGAATATAGTGATCTTGAACAAACTTGTCTGCTAATAAATCAAAACCAGATTGCCATAAAAGAGTCTCTGACATTAACTTATGCTAATTTAAAAGCTACCGTTTCTTATGTCGAAAAAAATCAATGTGAAGTGATAAAAGAGTATCCTAAGACACAAATCATTTGCAGAGGCCATGCTAGCCGACTAGAAGTGGATTTAAACGAAATCTATCGACTACAAATATTAGCCGCAAAAAAAATAATCTCTAACTATAATTTAAGCAAAAACTGGGATTCCTTCATCCTGCGATTTAACCTCACTTGGACAAGGCTGCTAATCCTTGTTGATCAGCTAATTAGATGCGAAAATCAACTCTGTTTAAAATTTAAAGCTCAAAAAAACTTACAAGCAAAATTATATGAAGCCATAAACGCAGATGAACCTTTTTTCATGAAAAGCAAGTTAAAAATTTTGGAATTTAAAATTACGCTGCTGACATCTATTCCAAAAGACCTAGAACAAAATATTACTACCTTAAATAAACTCTCAGCAGACTGGAATCAAGCCTTGCTAGCGCAGGGAGCAACCCTCGAAACAATTAACGGTTTTTGGACGAGAGCAAGCCAATCGCTTTTAGAGTTTCAAAACAACTTCAGTGTAAAACCATCAGTCACAATTGAAAAAAACCAAATTATAAAAATTCCAAACCCCCTTCAAACACCAACAAAGCTTCCGCACATCCCAAGTTTAAAGATCAGCAACCTCTCTCCTCATCCATACTTAGGAACTCCTAGGGAGCAATCAATCAAACCGGGTTCATCTTCTGCAAGATCTCGCACAGGCTCTACCCCGCTACAATCCAGAAAATAAAGTATTTAAACGACAGATTTTTCATTGCAAAAAAAATTTGCTATAATCTGGCTTGATAGGGGTAGGGATAAAACCTATTTTGGGATAAAAAAATATATGTTTATAGGCCTTAAAAACGACGAGTTAAACAAGCTTATTCAAAACTCCGACTTACCAATTTTGATCTATTTTTATGGATCTTGGTGCGAACCCTGCAGAACAGTCGGTCCTGCTTTTGAGACGTTGGCAAAAGAATTAGAAGGCCTCTATAATTTTGTGAAAATCGTAACAGATGATGCAGAAGAAGAATTAATGAGCGAGTTCAACATCCGCGGTGTTCCAACAATTGTTTTATTCAAAGATAACAAAGAAGTGAGTCGCATAGAAGGCTCAAACACAAAAGAACAAATTCAAGAAGCCATGGCCAAAGCTTTTCATGGCGAATCTAAAAACTACTCAGACAACAACGACTAGAAAAAGTCAGCCTCATTTTAATGGAGGCTGACAAAAAAATTAGGTTCTTATTTGTAAAGCCAGAGACAAGCTGCTCTTTTTCAAAATATTTTTCCCCGAGAACACATGAGATCCTTTTGCTTCAAGCGACACATTATCTGTTAGTCTGTAAGCGTAAGTTGCAGACATGGATTGAGACCAACGCTCAGAATTAAGAGTTAGTGCATTAACATCATAATTTCCACCATCAAACCTAAGAGCTTGACGGTCTGAGAACTTGTACAACAAGTCATAATAAACATCAAGATAACCACGGTTAGTGCCTACCTCATCAAAAATATTTCCAACTCTAAATTTAATTGTGTCTCCCGGCTTAAACTCAACAGTTTGTAGTGGCCCTTCAGAAAACGCAGGAATTTTTGACTCAGGCTCTCCGGAAAAATTATGGTTTGCAAAAATTAAATTTTCACCAAACGGCAACGCTTTTGCATTAACGGTTGCTTTTCTAGATACAGCATTAAACTCTATAAGCCTTGCAACTCGATATTCAGCACTGTTAGAAAAAACAAACTGATATTCACCCATCAAGTGAAAATTCATAAGACGGCTTTGCTGCCAATAAGCACTCGCATATGGCCTAACCTCCCAAAATCCATTATTTCCTAAGGTAGCCGGCCAAGGATGTTTCTTGCTCCCTTGTGTAGCAGAAGGGATCACAACACTAGCCCCAAAAAGAGCCTGGGTTATGTAGTCACTTTTAACTCGCTTGGAAACGTTAAACTCAATATCGCCAATGCCAAAGCGTGAGGAACGAACATCAGTCGACAAATCTTTTTGATCCAGCATATCCTTATAAAACGCGCTATATCCTTGTGGATATTTTGCAAAGAAAAAATCTTGCAACAACGAATCTGACCCTGAAAAGTTAGACTTCAACGAGAGCACGTTGTTATCTAAAGGCGCTAAATCGTGAATCATGTCTAAATAATTGAAGCGCCAAATAACAGGGATTGTGATCCCAACAGCAACATCGCCACCAAACACGGGAGATTGATATGAAAAATTAAAAAATGGTTCCAACATCTTAGATTTAAAAACTAATTCTTTTGAAGCTAAAAAAGCCAAGAATCTTTTGTTCGCCCTAAAATCAGCTGATAACTTGACTCCAGAGCCTGTTATTTGCCCAAGCTCGGCAAGTTCTGCAGCATCACTAGGACTCGGGTCCTCCGCTGTTCTGGATATCCATGCGCGAGAATTATCGGTAGCCGATGACTCAGCCATATCCCGAACGGAGTAATCGTGCATTCTTGCAATTATGGAAACATCTCCAATAGTAACAGCTTTTCCACCAAACAGCATTTGCGATGGGTCAACTGCATTGCAAATCGAATCAAAACCCCAGTTAGCCCAACCAACTCCAGCCTCTGAGTACGAAAGGCCTTGATCATCAGGATTTGGCATCCTGAGCTTTGCAGGCCAAGATGGAACTACTTTTAAATACTCCGAAGGCATATTTTTTTCGATGGGCTTGTATGTAATCAGAGGGATGCCCTTTTTTTTAGATTCAAAAGCTTTATAGTTAAATGGACGTCTAGACTCAGCGATACATGCTGTAAAACAAAGCAGGATCGGCAATAGTCTTTTTTTTATAAATAACATTTCACACCCTTAAATTTTAAAAAATAGTTTAAAGACATCACGGTGTAATAGTAAATGTTTGACCCGCGGCCGACGTTCCATAAACATTTCCTGTATCAGGACCTTCTCTCCTAATAACATCTCCATCGTTTAACACAACAATTCTATTTAAAGGCGTAATTAATTTTGTAGATCCATTGTCAGGATCAACATAATCCGCTGCATTTATGAGCGACTCTGTCACCCTAATCAGCCCTTTAGTTAATCCAAAAAATGTAAGATTGGAACCATTAAAGAATCTCTGCTGAATACGTCCAGAAATAAATGGATCTTGAGATCCATTGTCGGTATAAAGAGAGACCCGCCCAGAGCCATCAATAGCCGATCCAAGGTTATCCCAAGAAAACATAGGATTTGTATCTGGAAGAGAAATTTCAGATACCCCGAAAGCTATTGTTCCTTGGCTTAAAACTAAAAGCTTAGAATCATTTACAATAGAACCCGAAAACAACTCTCCGCCTGTGTAATTAAGATTTTTTTGACCGTCATCAGTCATTCCGATGGAGAAAACTCCTCCATTTTTAACTTGGATAGAAGCACCACGATCCAAACTTAAATTAAACAAACCTCTTGATAATGAAACATAGCCATTTTTTTCTGTTACAGATTTATTAGATCCGCAAGAAATGCGAGCACTTTTATCAAGAAGAATGTCAAAAAAGTCTGTAGATGAATTGCCAATTATGAAAGAACCCTTTTCCACATTAAATTGCATTCCGTCATAACCAACTACTTTTCCTCTGCCATAAAAAACAAGCCTTGTGTTAAGGTCTGCAACTCTCATCTGAGCATACTTTCTAAAAATCAAGCTTGGACGATCATCTACAAGTGATCCATCTGCAAGAACAGGCTGGTCTTCAGGCGCTGTACCATTGAATTTTACGGTACTATTTGAACCAAAGTTAACAACACCATTACCCTCAAAGACTACTGATGCTGATGGCGGAAGCTGCAAGAAAAATGAATCTATAGAATTTGAAAAATTAATTTCCTTTGCCAAACTAGTGGAATCATCAAATTGGAAAATCAACTCTGCGTTTTCATCCATAATAATTTTACCATAAAAATTTAAAGACTCAGTAACCTCAATCGTATTTGAAATGCCAGTTACATAAATCGAATCTGTAGCTTTAAAGGTGCTCGTAAAATCATCGGAAGAGCTAACAACAGATCTAACGACATCGCCAGAAGTTCTGCTACTTCGGCGGGCAGGCATTTTAATTTTAGTTCTTTCAGTCAAAATTAAAGTCAAAGGATCCGAAACAGACGGAATTAAATTCTGGATTGTTCCTCCAGCTCGAACCGCCACAGTTTTCTTTAAATTATTTCCGGAAAATAAGCTCTTAACCGTAAACTGTGGTCTAGGAATAACGATTGCGCGGGTGGTTTTACCCTTAAATTCATATCCCCTAGCGCCAGAATCAGAAACCGCAATTTCAACCGGCGCAAGCAAAGTGGACTGCAACTCAAAATTAGCACCAAGAGAGAAATTTTCCGTCTCTTGAATGATAGGATTGTCCAAAATGTTTAAAATTCCTCCTCCAGAACCACCCTCAATTAAGGATTTTGTTTTTACTACAAATGAGGAAGAGCTCTTATTGCGAAGCGATACTTTATCTTGATTAAACCTAACTGTACACTGAGAATCTTTAGCATCCAAAACGAGTGAGTTTTTTTCTAAACCAAACGTTAAGTCCTGAGAATCATCTGATAAATTAAACGCAAATACCAAAACACCATCATAATTGTTGTCGTATCTAATTTTTCCGCTTAAGGTTAAATCGTTTTGCTGAAAAACAATTCGGTTTGCCTCTCCCCGAACCAAAAAGTTCATGCTTGAATCTTTTTTTACGTTAATTTTGGCTCGTCCAGCAAGCAATAACCGGCCTTCAACCAAGTTACCCCCAACGGTTCTACTCTCTTGAGAAAATCGCTCAAGCCCATCAATTTCAATATCTTCAAGCAGCAAAGTGTTAGTTCCTAATGAAAAAGCTGCAAAATCACCAAAGCCATTTCCCGTTAAAGTAATTTTTTTTAGGCCACCAACACCACGAAGCAAAATAACATCGCCAGTTCCATCTAGTTGGAATGTTCCTTGGTTGTAAGTTACATCTTCAACAAACTCTAAAACTGCTCCACGCTTAAGTTTAATAACCGAGCTTGGAGATAAATCAAATGTACTTTGTCTAATTCGCAACATCTCAATATCGCCAAAGGTTGCCGTTTTACCCTCCGACACAACAATTTGAGGGCCATTTGTATTAGCAAAAACAAGACTTGAACCATTTCCCTGGACCTCTGTGTTATTTGTAATAACAATCTGGTCTCCAGAACTAAGCGCTGCATTAGAGCTGATTTCAACCTGAGAGCTCGCAAACGGATCGTTAGGATTGTTTGGAGGAGGAACTTGCCCACTCGTAAGCTGTTGAACTCCAGGATCAATAGTGCTGCTTGAGTCTGAGTAAACCCGTACTTTTTCAGAGTCAATTAAAGAATCAATCCTATATCCCGTTGTTGTGGTGTTGTCGACAACCTTGATAACAAAAGATGGGGCATCAGTAGAGGATCTATTATCAACCCACAAGGCTCCGCTGCTTGTAACAACGGAAAAAGTTGCGTCATCTTGAAACTGAACATTTTTATCGTTCAAGCGCCACTCACATTTTCCATCAAAAACAAAGTTTCCTGCCGTTATAACTTGATGGCCAAGCGCGGCATTAGCATTTGGCTTAATTATGATGTTGGATTCAAAAAAAACGATGGTTGATGACGTGTTTCCAAAAGAAATTTTAGAAATATCAAAGTCATCCAAGGTTAAGCCCACAAGTGTTAAGGTTTTTCCTGGCGCTATAGAGATACTAGCTCCAGCATTTCCAATATTTAACTTATTTTTATTCCCAAAAAACGTTGTGTTTCCATTAATCGTCCAAGTGTTAAGCAGACTTACATTTGAATTAAAATACAAATGTGAATCGGTCTGGAACGTAATTGGAATATTTTCAAAAGCAGCATTAGAAAAATCGCTAGTAGCCAAATTAAGAGTGACAGAGCCGTGTGCAATCATCGATTCATTAGCACTTGCAAGCCTTGCGTCCGCGCCGGTTGAGAAGGAAGTTGAAGAAATCGCCCCACCGGCTTGAACTACAACTTGGCCATTAATATTTGCAAGAGGGGTTTTTGTTGTTAATTTTTTTTTTATAACCAAACGACCATTTGAGCTATCAAGCTGAACGGTGTTCCACAAATTGCCAAAAAAAAAGGCAATCGCTAATAATACCAACATTTTTGACCTGACTATTTCGATCACAAACAGAATATTTGATGCAAAACTTTTTAATCAATATTTTGCAAAATAGGCTTGATTTTAAGGAAATATGAAAAAATAAAAAAATAAGGTGCATCAAATGGATAAAACGAAAATCGCCTTTTAAAAAAAACAATGTTATCCTAAAAAACGAATCGCTGAGTAATTTAAAAAATGCCTAAAATTAAGCAACTAGACCAATCTGAAATTCTCAAGATTGCAGCAGGCGAAGTGGTTCAAAGGCCTGGGAACGTAGTAAAAGAATTAATTGAAAACTCAGTTGACTCTGGAGCAGAATCGGTCGAGCTTCATGTCACAAATTTTGGACTAGACGGAATCGCGATCTCAGATGACGGCTGCGGGATAGAGTTTGAAGAACTTGAATTAGCAATCAGACCTCACGCGACAAGTAAAATTCAAAAATTAGAAGACCTTTACAATCTAAACACATTCGGCTTTAGGGGCGAGGCGCTTGCGAGTATAGCCGCGGTCAGCCAACTTGAAATCTCCTCTAAATCAAAAAGTTCGGATTTTGGCGGTCAAATTAAAGTTGATTTTGGCCAAAAAATTTTTCACAAAAAAAGTCACCACGAAGCAGGTACAACTATCTCTGTTTCAAATTTATTCGAAAATATTCCTGTTCGAAAAAAGTTTTTAAAATCAAAAGAGACCGAGTTTAATTTCATTGCAAATTCATTTAATAACATTGCGCTTGCAAATCCACAAATAAGCTTTTCTCTTTTCAAAGATGGACGGCTCAGCCTTAGTGCGCAAAAGGTCTCTAATCTTCGGGACAGGGTTGCGCAAATTTTTGACACAAATATTGCCCAAAATTTGATAGAGTTTTCAAAAAGCGAAGATTCGTTTGAAGTATCTGGTTTATGTTCGAATCTTTTTTTAACAAGATACAACCGAAACTACATTTACTTGTTTGTTAATGGACGCAGTTTTAAAGACTCAAAAATTGCAAACGCTGTCTGCGCAGCTTACAGCAAAAGCCTTCCTGACGGAAAATTTCCCATGGCTTTTATATTTATCAACATTGACCCATCTCTCATCGATGTAAACATTCACCCAACAAAAGAAGAAATTGCGTTTAAAGACTACACACAACTCTTAAAAGCAGTAAAAGATGCAGTATTCGAATCACTTAATAAGCAAAATCAAAATACAGGCGCATCACTTTTTGAAGAACAAAACCAGCCTGAAAGAAATTTTGCAGAAGCAAATTTAGATTATTCTCCCATCAAAAACGAAGAACATTCTGCTCAAAAACAACAAGAAGCGCTTAACTCCATCACGCAAAACACAGTTTCAAACCAAAGCTTTTCCCCCAACATCGAAGGGTTTAAGCCGCTTAACTTGGACTTTTGCCAATCAGGAAAAAACTTCAGCCAAGAATTCTTATTTGAAGAAAAAATTTTTGCAAACGAAGTAAACGTTATTGGCCAAATTTTTGAAACATACATCGTAGTTCAAGAAAAAGACGCCCTTGTCTTATTTGACCAACACGCAGCAAGTGAAAGAATAATTTACGAAAACATGAAAAAAAATTTTGAACACCTTCCAAAAGTAAAATTACTCTTTCCAATTATCTTGAACTTCGACATAACAACACTGCCAAGTGTGTTAGAAAAAAAAGAACTATTTGTCCAATTTGGAATCGAGTTTGATCAATTTTCTTCAAATAGCATTGCTGTTTACACAATGCCCCCAAACTTTGAGCACAAAGACTTAATGCCTCTATTTGCAAACCAAGAAGCTGTTTCTGATTCGCACGACAAAGAAATTACTAGAAAAAACTTATTCGAACACCTGCACGCAGAAATCGCATGCAAAACAGCAATCAAGGCGGGGAAAAAAATGAGTATTCCCGAAATGAAAGAACTTCTCATGACACTTTCTAAAGTAGATAATAACTTTCAGTGTATCCATGGCAGGCCAACAAGATTTGAAATGTCACAACTGCAATTAGAAAAAATTTTTAAACGAAAATAGAAAATCGGCAGGAGGGGGCTGGGCCAAAAAAATAATTAATTAAAAATCACCTTTTTTATTTTTCAATTTTTATTTTTCCTGAAAACTCAGCAAGCAAAGAATTTATTCCTGGCCATTTTTCTTTGTCAGAAAAATCTGGACCGCCCTGAGCCTGAGTCATCGTCATACTGTTTTTTTTTTGTGCGGCAGCAGGAGTTCCCGGCTGCTTAGATAATTGATTTTGCTGAGCAGAAACCGGTTCTGTCGCTTTTACTTCAATTTTGGAAAAAAGTTGACCTGCTAATGCACCTTCCAAAAATGATTTATTTTCTTGCATCAAATTTATTAAAAACTGATTCGTTTTGCTAAACCACAAAACCAAAGTTCCATCAACAACTTCATGCTTTTTCAAATTCAACACTGCGGAGTGAAAGAGTTTGTCTTTGCCCAGCGCACCAGCTGCAATTTGTTCTTTCCAGAATTCATTTTTAACTTGTTGTGCAGCAGGGGAGTCTGCTTTTTCAACAAGGGCTTCTTGCGTTTTAGGATTTTCTTTTGCAGGCAAAGAATTTGACTCTAAAACTGTTTTTTTTATTTCAGGATTTTTTGATTCAATGGTTTTTGTTTTTTTTTGCACTTTTTCTGATTCATTAAGCTCAAAATTTTTTTTAGAAAAAGTCGTAAGAACAAATTGTAAAAAATTCATTTTCGCATCAACATCATAAAGTGCTTTTTGATTGTTCCAAAGCGCCTGCATCAATGTATTAACAAATTCTTCAGAATGATTTTTAGCTAAGCTTTTTAACTGATCAGAATAAGCCAAAAAGCTCGCTGCAGAATAAGTAATTCCCAGCTTTTCATACCTCAACAAAATAAGGACTTCCATAATCTGGTTAAAAAGCTCAAGCGGATTTAAAGTTGCTGTTTTTTTTGCAAATATCTCAGAAACAGCCAACACATCTTTGTCTAGAGCACAGCGTATTAATTCAATAACAACACCCTCGCCAGGAACGCCAAACACTTCTTGCACTGAATTTTTAGAAAGATTTTCGTTATAAAAGAGCGATTGTTGCAAGATATTAAGCGCATCTCGCAAACACCCGCGCGACAAATTAGCCACCAACCCAAGACCTTCCTGATCGGCAGAAATATTTTGCTCAGAACAAAATTGAGTTAAAAATGCTGAAGTTTGTTCAAACGACAAACTTGGAAATAAGGCCAAGAAGGATCTAGAACGAATCGTTAATGGAATTTTGGAAATTTCGGTTGTGGCCAAAATAAAAACTACAGTTGCAGGAGCTTCTTCTAAAATTTTTAACAACGCGTTAAAAGCCGCTTTGCTCAACATGTGTGCTTCATCAATAAGAAAAACTTTACGCCTTGAAAGAACTGGTTGGAAATGTGCAGTTTCTATTATTTGACGAATATTTTCAACACCAGTGTTTGATGCTGCATCAAGTTCCAAAAAATCAGGGTGAGTTCCGTTACGCATAGAAATACACGACTCACACTTCAAACAGGGAAAATCTTTGCCGACAGGATCTTTCCGGAAGTTTTCAAGTTCAAAACAATTCAGACTGGCCGCAAAAATACGACCGGTTGTCGTTTTTCCACAACCACGATCACCCGAAAAAAGGTAAGCGGAAAAAATTTTATCTAAAAAAAGACTATTTTTTAAAATAGCTTTGGCCAGATCTTGTCCAAAAATTTGATTAAAAGTTTTTGGTCTGTGCAAACGGGAAAAATTCATAGGTCTAAATTTAATCAACTAAAAAGGAAAAACCAAAAAAGGTGCGCAATAATACAACAACTTTGAGCTGCTTCCTCTCGGATCTGACTCGGTAAATAATTGCATCACTCGCACCAATTGAAATGGTAGATTAAATTTAATCTTTAATCAAGTCGCTAATTAAAATTTAGCGGTAGATGATTTTACCGTTGTGGCCTTTCTAGCAGAACTAGCTTGAACAGGAGATTTAGTTGGCATTTGATTAGCCATTGTCACCGAACTAGAGTTAACTCTTCCTGGAACAGTTATCGACATGTAGTCCTGAACCTCTAAATAGGTGAGTAAAGCATTAAAAGCGCTAACAAAATTTGCATTTTGTCCGGCAAGAATATCGCTCATATCAAAAGCCTTGAACGAAACAGCCAGCGCTTTAATCCCGTTATTAAAATACCCTTTTGTATAACGAGAAAAGTCTGCTGCGCTATTCAAATTTGGCAAACTAGATAATGGAAGCGTTCCCGGATTTATGGAACCAATAACCGTGTTGATTCTAGCTGCGATAGCCTTAAGGTTTGAATCCGTCAATGCAGGGTAACGATTAGCCATATCTACCGCCGCTCCTGAACCAATAGACACCGAATTTAATGCCGCAATAAAATTGACTGAGTTTTTTAACGCATCAACTGTCATCGCGGAGGTTGTGTCTTGCAGGGTGTTTACAACTCCAAATAATTTTGATTTTTGAAAAAATACCAACGCTCCGACGCCGATAAGTACAACTGCTAAAACTTTGCTTCTGGTACTATTCATCATAATGTTAATAATTAAATGAAATGTTAATAAAATTCTCGGAGCAAAGATTTCCAATTGTCAATCAACAGATCCAAAAACCAATTTGAATCAACATTTTTTTAAAAATTTAAAGTTTAACAATCCTTTTGTTTTAAGAAAAAGCATCTTTTGCCAGATGGATAGAAAGAAGTCGGTTTGACATTTTTTCAAATAATCTAAATTTTTGACAAAATATTTACAATTATAAAATATCGAGAATAGATTAAGCTCAAAGTTTATAAATCATCGTCTATGAAAAAAAGCGTAAAAATTCTTGTAAAAGGACGCTTTGATCAAAAAAAGTTTGAGACCAGCATACTGGACCTTGCAACCAAACTTTCCATCCAAGGAACTTTGCAAAAAAACAATGAACGTAGTAACATTATTTGTGCAATAGGAGAAGTTGAAAAAGTAGAAAGTCTTATCGACGAATTTTATTCAGATGAAATTGGCCTAGACCTTGACGAAGTAGAAATTTGGCCAATGGAAGTAGAAAAAGATTTTAGAGGAATTTTTAGAATAGTAAATGCAAACGAGTAAAAAATCTCAAAGTGAAAAACAACGCATCTTGGTTAATAATTTTTATTTTCTCTACAAATTTCTTGCAAGCTCACGTGTATGAAGAGTTGGTGCAGTCGCTGACTCTTCAACCAAAAAAAAAAGAGCTTACATTTTCAAAAAAAGATCTGTCGTTTGAATTCGAGAACTACGCCAATGATTGCCATACACAATCAACAATTAATAAAATTCAGGCTTACATAAAAAGCGAGCTTCCAGACCAAATATCAATAAATGAGGCCCTCTCGACCAGAGTACAATCGCTGCTAAATCTAAAGGGTTTTATAAAATCTCGAGTAAAAATTCACCCAAAGGCGCCAACAAAAATTTTAATCTATCTCGAAAAAAAATACGCCATAAACTCCGTCAAAATTGAATGTCCAGAAGAGATCCACAAAAAATTGGACTACATTTGGCAAAACAATAAAAACAAGCCGTTCTCTGTCAAAAAATTAGAATCAAAAAAAAGCTCCACTCTGGATGTTTTAAAAAAAAATGGATACCCAGAAGCCAAAATTATTATCAAGGTCTTAAACAATAAATGCATTGGCGCAAAAACTCTCTTAAATCTTGGAATATCTTTTGAACTTGGACCGAATTTTAGATTTGGACAAATTAAGTTTAACGGATCAACCATAAGCCCAGAGAGCTTGAATGAACTGTTAATTTTCAAGCCGGGAGATCCTTTCAATGCCAGAACCCTCTACAAGGCAAAGCAAGCATTCCAAAAAACTGGAATTTTCAATAAAGTGGCCTGCAAGTACAATATGAAAGAGCTTGGCCAAGTTGATGACAAAAAAATTATCCCGATCGAATTTGATCTTGAAGAAGAAAGCAAAACAGAAATAAAATTGAACTTTGGTTTTTTAATTAACAGCCTAAAAAACCAAAAATATCCATTCAATTTAAAAATGGAAAGCTCATTTTCGAGAAATTCCGTTGTTCTTCCCTACGATTCTTTAAAACTCTCGATGGGCGTAGAATTACAAAGCCGATACATGAAGCTTAATCACTCGTTTGGCAAACTAAAAAATTTTCCTGTGGAGACAAATTCAAGCTTGTTTATCGAGAGCAACAACAAGCTGATGGGAAATCGAAAAGTTGATTATCGTCTCTTCAGCATCAACAACTCACTACTCAAAGAGCTTAACGACCGTGCATCGATAAAACTTTTGTCAGGCTACCAAAGCGTATTTGTGCGAAAAGAAGGCTCAAATGATTATTCGAATTTTGAATATTTAATTTGCGAGCCTGAATTTGCTTTCAAAAACTTTAATCGCGAATCAAATTCTCCAGGATTTTTGCTACGCTGTGCAGACGCATGGATGATTGGCCTAAACCAGGCAAACCTTGCAAACTCGCTACGGGTTTCGCTCGAAACGTTCTTGCCCATAAATTATTCATACTCGATCGTTTCTAAGTTTGGATTTTTGATAAATAATTCATTTTTTCCAAAACGGCACGAGGCGCAACTTAAAAATCACGAATACCTAAAATCGCTCTCCGACGAAGAACCAATCATGTTCGACGAAGCGCTCACCAACATGCGCAAAGAAGGAGTCCTTGATTTTTACTACTTCAACAACTACCTGAACGCCACAAGAAAAAATTGCTATTTTGCCTTGGAAACTCAAAAAAGAATTTCGAACATCTTGTCGACATCAGTATTTTGGAATTTTTGCCTCAAGGATTTTTTACATCCAAATTTTATCGCCGGAGCTGGAATTCAAGCCAACACCTTTTTTGGAGGCCTAGCATTCAACCTCGGCTGGAATTTTAATACAAAAAAATTCTTGATCAGGTTTAATATTGCGGATGATTATTTTTAGATTTTGAAGAGCCCTTTTTTAATCCTGGATCCCCATCCTACGCATAAAGCTTCGGTCTGGCACCGCCGCTCCGCGAGGATGACGCAGTGGCGATAAGTCTCGTTTATGAATCCAACATTTATGGCCCACCTGGGCCGTCATCTTCGAACAACCGTGAGGAGATCCACTTTTAAACTCTTAAGCCCTTTTTTATCCTGGATCCCCATCCTACGCATAAAGCTTCGGTCTGGCACCGCCGCTCCGCGAGGATGACGCAACGCCGGTAGACCTTACTCCTACGGTTTCATATTCATGACCCACCACCCACCGTCATCTTCAGACTTGTCTGGAGATCCAGCCTTAAACTCTCTGATTAAGCCACCGGTTTTTATTTTTTTCTTGCCGAGGTCTTTTTTTCTTGGCCACGATTTGGCCCTTGGAGCCTCACCGAGGTTGTTTCGGGTATTCTCGTTCCCTTTGTGTCAACTCGACGGCTCCGATTCGCGCCATTACGTTTGGCAGGAAATGCTGCGGAATCATTCTCTACCTTAACCTCCTCAAAACCATCAACTTCCTCAAAGGTCTCAGACTTAGCCGGAGGCTTAACCCTTACCCAATTATTTTGTTTAGCAAGCTCGTGTAATTTAGTTGCTAAATTATTATTCAATAATTTAATAGCCTCTTTCTGCTCCGCGGCTGGAATAAAATTTAAAAAAGGATTTATCAATTGCGGATCCAATTTATATCCTCTTGTGTAAACTAGCTCTAAATATTTTTTTACATCTTCGTTACTAAATAAATAATCCACTATTTTTTCAGCCACAGCTGAATGAGCCATCGTTGCAAAAGTCTGATTATCTTTGTAGAAGTTTAATTTAAGTGTGCTATCACCTATTAATTTACGAGAGAGCGATTCGAATTCTAGCTTAAAATCAGCTTCACTTTTTTCAGGCTCCAAAACAGCGCCTGTTGAAGATGCAGGCTCCGCGGGCCCAACTTTAGCCAAATATTGATCGAGCAGAAAATCAACCTCATCCGTATTGCCAATCAAATTTTGGTCAGGAAGAGAGGCTCTAGCATCTTCAGAAATACCATTTTCCCCGGAGGCAAACGCTAAGCCTTCCGCAGGATCACCATCAGATCGAGCGGAGGTTGAAGATCCAAATGCGACTTCTTTCGGATCAACAAAAGGTTCCGCTGAGACATATTTTTCTGCAACAGGCAATTCGAGTGCAGGAGCTATTAGCGGCTTGATTTCTGGCGAGGATGGGCGAGATGAAACCGGCGTTGACTCTGGCGTTGACGAACGGGCTATGGACCCGCCTGAAGACTGTGCGTCTTGCTGCTGCGCGAAGAGAGAATCGGCGTTAGCCTCAACCGGATTTAGTTGTGCCGAACGCCTCACTTTTACTGAAGATGGCAGAGCGGCCGTAGTCTCTAGAGCCGTTGGACTAGTTGTTTGCTCTGAGGGCAACAACGTCTGTGTCGGAGATTCGGGGCCCGGTTGCGCCGGCAGTTGAGGATCTTGAGGTAAACTGATGGCCGCAGGCTCTGCAGCCTTTGAAACAACAGCTACTTGTTGATTTAATTGGCCAACGGCAGGGGTTGTATTCACAACGGGTTTTGGCTCTGTTACAAAATTATCAAATTTAATTTCAGGGTCATAACGACCATCGGGTGGACTTTGAGGCTTCGACGTAGGATCAACATTTCGATTTCTGGCGGCTGGTTCGCTTCCAAGAACCGAGTTAAGTACCTGTTCGGAAGGAGTTCTTTGAGCTAGATCGAAACCTTGAGGAGGAGCTGGAAGCGGCGGAGGGGGCGCAAGTGAAAGCATTGGCTTTGTAGCTCGCGCAGAAGACATTGTTCGAGGAGATTGTTGAGGCGCTTGCACAGGAGTAACAGGCAAAGTCCCCGCGACACGAACCCCTTCTAGCCCAACAGAAGAACGCTCCGGTTTTGGTGAGGATGAGCTACCGTCATCAGAAGTTACTGGAATAGACGGAACAACAATCTCTGCTTCTTTCACTCGATCTTTGCCATTGGGTGATGCTGATTGGCCTGGCGATTGAGGATCTGGAGATGGGGATCTTGATGACATCGGCGTAGATGAGGCTGAAAATCCCTCTCCAATAAAATCTAAGCGATTTTCGACATCAAAACTGGAAGACGAATCAGTTCTTGAGAGGGGCGTCGGGATATTGTCCCCATACGGCACATTCGGATCCAATCCAGCAACGCCATCAAAGGATGTTCTAGGGGTTTGGGATGGTGTTTTTTTTGGCGAAGCGGTCTTTTCATCAGCCGCCCCAATTAAGCCAGCAGCACGCACTTTGGGGTCCTTTTTCCAAACCTCCATTTCAAGTTCTCTCGTTAATTCGTTCAGATTAAGCGGAGCAGGGCGAAAATTTTCAAATCTATTTTGAAAAGGCTCTCTTGATTCATCTCGCCGCGCCTGAGTTAATTCTCGAGTTTTTTGAACAGTCTGTTTGACCTGATCAATAACAGCTTGTATTTCCGTATCTTTGCGCACTTCAGTTAACAAATCATCAAATGCTTTACGAGCAGGCTCTATCGACAATTCGCCTGGGGGAAAATAGCCTTCAATATCTAAGCTTAGATTGTTTAACTTAGTTTTAAGCGCGTCACCGGACAAAGAAGGCCCAACTTCGCCGTTAAAGTGACGCTTTAAATCATCCATAACGACTACTGCATCAGCACGAACTATATTTTTTGCAGCCTCGTTATGCGGAAAAGTAAAGCTACTAAACACCAAACTCAACGAATCCAGCTTACTCGCTATCGCTTCTTTGCGTTTTTTTTCATTAGCAGCAAAATTTTCAACATCGGAAAGTTCGCGCGACTCTTTTTCAACATCTGGAGCAGCTTTTTTGGAGGCATTCCAAGCTTTTACTGCATCTTTTAATGAACCGTATTCAGAGTCGAACGTCTCATTATCGGTATTTACGCTCACATCCCTAACCGCCTCAGTTGGTCTTTGAAGGCCGTCGGCCTGCGAAAATGGGCCTTCTTTGAAGGCTTGGCTTGGAAGCTGAGGACGGGCGCCGGTCTGTGCCTCCGGGAGGGGTCGAGGAGCTAGTGTCGAGAGCAAGGCTGGAACTGGGAAGAGCCCCCGCAGTCGGATCAGGGGTTGCGCCTGGACTGGCTAGAGGCGTGGGGGTTATGCGCGAGCCTGGAGGTGTCGCGGAATCCCTGCTCTCTTCGGGAGTACGCTCTGGGCTGGCATCGGGATCGCCAAGCCTGAAGCCTTCTAACCCAGAAGTCACTGGCTCAACACTTCGCATTAAAGACTCGGCGGATGGAACACGGGAATCGCCTTGCGGTGTTGCGACTGGAGCAGGCCCTCTTGGAATTGGGTCAACGCTCGGTCTTCTGCTGCCCGGGGGAGTGGTCGCAGGAGTCGCTGACCGGCTGGGTTGAGTTCCTGCATTTAAATTAGTGGCTAACTCAAAACGCAATTCTCCATCAACTATATCTTTTAACATGTTTTGGCGAGTTTTTGGATCAAGCAAACCCTGAAGCGCAGATAAATTAAGATCTTTCACTTCTTGCAAGCTAGAGGCAAATCGAGCAATATCCTCGGAATCAATTTTTCTTGAAGTGTCATCAAAAACTCCAAGATCTTTGGCTACGTTTTCGATATTATTTTCAAGCACAACCAAGCCCTTTTTTATTGCAGACCTAATTTTAGAGGCATCTTCAGCACTCGCAAATTGCTTAGTTCTGTCATCAGAATTTTTGTTGAGAGCCTCGGTCAAGCGGTCGGTTAATTTTTCGACAAAGAAAGCTGTTTTTGCCCTGTTGGAAAAATTTTTGAGGTTTTCACCGTTCTTATCAAATCGGTATTCGATGAATGCATTGCACATGACACGGCCGAATCCTGCAGGGTCTAACTTTGCTCCGTTTTGGTCAAGCATTGCTCTTACGATGTCAACAGGATGAGATCGCACAACAGGAAGCCTTTCCCCTAATTTGTTAGCTCGATCGACCTCCTCGGCAAATTTTTGCTGATCAACGAAAAATCCTCGTGTGACGCCACCAGCAAATCCCCTAACAATCATCAAATTTGGCAATTCACCGCGGCTCATTTTTAGCTCGGTGTAAGCAGCCAAGACAACTGGCTCTTTCGATAGCAAAATATTTTGTGGGTTCTCTTGAAGGACTCTCTTCGCTGCGGCAAAATCCTCTTCTGTGTACTCGAGTCGTCCCTCACCATCGTTTGGATTAGCCACAACAGCAAGAAAACGTTTTTCCTCAGGCGTTAAATCAACATTTTCCTTTTTAACAAGTTCAGTAATAAATTTTGACGCATTTGATTTAAAGTCTTTATCGAACGCCGTTTTGGTCGCAGGATCATCGCTTAAATTACGAACCAAAGCGTTAGTAATTATCGATTCAACTTGAGGGCTGCCGCCTTTTAGAGCTTCTTCAGCCAAGCCGTAGTAGTACGCTCTGTCGACAGCGTTTTTGTAGGCCTCGGGATCATTTTTTTTCATTTTCGCTAAATTAAAATCGGCAAAGATGTTGTTAATTAATTTTTGCTCATCATTGCTTTTAAAAACTTTGGTGACATCAGCAATTCCAGTTTTTGAAGCGAGATCTTTGCCTTCAACTAAATTATCATCTTCTTCGACTTCATTCATGCGCACAAGGCCAGAAGATTCAAGCCCACTTAAATATTTGCGAACAGCGCTATCGCTTCCGCTCAAAATAGTTTGTAAATTTAATTTGTTTCTACCCTCTGCAAACAAACTTGTTACATTGATGTTTGGATCAAGAGGCTCTTCGTTCTTTAAGCGCTCGAGAGTTGAGACGTCTGCTTCGCTATACTTTTTATACTGAGCCTTAAGAAGGCCAATGATTGCATCTATTTTAGGTTTTTGGCTCGCATCGGCGGAATTTGCATAAAGTTGGTATTTCACAAGGTCTTGCAAAATTCGTTCTTTTTTATCTTCATCGCTTAATTCAGCAACAGCTTTTCTGAGCGACTCGGGCGTTTTGGCTTTTGTTTTGTTAAACTCTGTTAAAGCATTTCCGATTTTTTTGTAAAAACCATCTTGATTCAAAAAATTAGCTTTTCTTGCTTGCAAAAGAGGTTGTTCTTGCGGCCTAAACGATTTGTACAGTTCGTATTTATCGTTATCACGCAAAGATACATCGCCAACATCGTAGCTGCGCTTCAAAGCGTCCAGCGCAAACCCATAAACAAGGTCTTTGTCATCTGGACTTCTACTTTCAAAAAGATCACTATTTTGCTCCCCTGGTGTATTTTTGAACTCGTTAATCACTAAAATATTTTTTTTAGCATCAACAAATTGCATTTTAAACTTATTTAATTCCAATTTTAATGCATCTCTTATGGCATCTGCGTCAAATGCGCCTGCAGAGTTTTCTTCGATTGTAGCCAACGTGCTTGGCGCAAATTTACCACCTAATAAATCACGAGTTCCTTGTGATTTTGCGAGGAGTTTTTTAAAATTCTCTGCTTCACCTGCCGAGACACTTGATTTTTCTTTCAAATTACCGATTTCCGCCTCAAGCGCAAAAATATTTTGAAGCGTATCGTGGTAAGTTTTCATTTCATTAAAAAGTCGTAGTTGCAATGGCGTCATTTTTGGTCCGGTTGCCTCTTCGTCTTCCGTTACACCTACACCCTCAAGCTCGGCAATTATTCCCGCAGCGTCTTTAAGTTTTTGCTCAAAAGAACGCTGGTCATTTTCATTAATTTCCAAAATGGCATCAAAAAGAGTTGAAAGCTTTTCAGAAGCCTGATTGTTGGCTGTTTTAACTTCTCCGTCTGGAACAAGGTCTACATCATTTTCGTCATCACCAAACTCCTGTTTCAATGATTCGCCGCCATCAGATAAACCTTGTCTCGAACCAGCGTCGCTTAGGGATGTAAGGGAACCTGCTGGCGGAGCGCTCCTTTTTGATGAACCTGATTTGAGAGACTCTGTTCTTGGTGATAGCGACGGCAATTTAGGCAAAACAGCCCCAGCTGCAACTTCCGGTATCTTTGATGGGGATGCTGGGCGCGTCGCTGGATCAGGAAGCGCAATTGAATTTTGTCCCAATCTTGTTCCATAAACTTTATCAATAACCGAAACAGCTTCTTGGATGATATCTTGAACAGCCTTTGTTACATTTATATGATCTGTTGGTTTGTACTTGGGATTTTTGCCGAAAGCAGACATTATCCTATTAATCAAACGCTGACCCATCGATAGTTTTTTTGAAACAGCGTATGAAATTGGATTATTATTAGTTGGCATAGTCCATTTGTTATTAACAGCCAAATTCTGCAATACTGTATCCAACTGACTAATGGCAGACGATTGTTCAGCGAAAGAAAGTCCACTCAAAGCAAATTCATTTATATAAGCTTTTTTAATTTCTAGCAAAAGATCCGATGAAACATTTGCTTTAAACGTATTAAGCTCATCACCCTTAAAAGCGGTTTTTATAGCATCGATATTCGTTGTTTTGTCGAGAACATCCTGCATTTTTTGTGCCAAATTTGAAAATAAACCCAAATAAGTATTCACGACTTTTGTACTGTCAAACCTGCCTTGAAGCTGCTTGGCGGGGTTAAGCTCACTTGCAATTTCAGCCTCGGAGATGGGGTTTTCTGAATCTAAGGTTGCTGCATCAGAACGTACATCTTCCTCATCTTCACTGGCCATTGGATCAACCGAACCATCTTGCGATGGCATGAATGCGTAATTTAAGATAAAAAAGGCTAAGAAAAAAGCAGCTTTTTTTAAACGACAGAACAGAACTGCTGCCATATTTTTTATTTTCAAAAAGAAATTTGAATAAAAATATCAAACCTGCTTTTTGGTTTTCAACACTTATGATTATTAGGCCTTTTTATTCTGTTCGCTTTTCTCTGTTTGTGAATGGAGCCAGGGGGGGGGTTTTATTCTTTATTACCTCGTTCCTCTTGAGAATGACAGCGCATAAAAAAGCTTTAACACCACTGCGTCATACTCGCATAGCGGGTATCCAGATTTAAACGTTCATTATTGGATTAGCTTAATCGATAATTAGGATTTTTTTAGCCTGGATCCCCGATAAATCGAGGATGACTGTGTGTAGGTTAACACTTTTTCTGCGAATCAGCCAATCGTAAGTATTCCAGTTTTAAAAAGCAGTAAGATCAACACATCGTCACCCTTCATCCTACGCCAAGGCTATCGTCCTACGCAAGAACGCTATGGACTGACACGGCGGCTTGACACGTGTGCAGACGAGGATCCATAATTAAATAAACCTATGAAAAGAAGGACTGTTTAATCCTGGATACCGATCCTACGCATAAAGCTTCGGTCTGGCACCGCCGCTCCGCGAGTATGACGCAGAGGCGATAAGTCTCGTTTATGCATTCAATATTTACGGCCCACTCGGGCCGTCATCTTCAGACCTGTCTGGAGATCCATGCTTAATCACTTAAGGCCTTTTTTAGTCCAAAACCATAAACACCGAAGGCTCAAGCCAGCCATACCCATCAACTTTAAAAAAGCCGTTTTGTTGTTTAGAGTAGCAAAATGTTCGGCCAAAGGGTGCTGGGTTGAGGCGAGGGTAGCGCTCTCCGGGACCTGCAAAAAACTCTGCCTTGTCGCTGACCACAATCAATTGATGCTCAAGGTCTAATTTTCGCAACAAAACAATCCCTGCCAAACAAACAATCGCAAAGAAGAAAAATGCATAATATTTTTTTGTCCGCAGAAAAAAAAGTGCAAACAACAAACTCAATAAAAACAAAACTTGCCAAAAAAACGTTGGCAGCTTAGATAATTTTTCAAAATAGACTAAAGCTCGCGGTTGAGATTTTGAAATCACTCCAATTTTTTTTTCCAGGACAGCGATTTTTTGGCTAATTTCTTGCTGGCGAGCATCTACAAAAGATAGCCGTAATTGATTTTTTTTAAGGGTAACCAATTCTAAGATGTCAGAATTAAAAATATTTTGTGCAAACGAAAAAATTAATAGCAAAAAGCAGCGCAACATTCGTTCCCCTTAATTAATAGAATCCCAATAAATAATCGTATCATGGCAGGATTGCAAAATATTTTGCATATCTTCTTTAGAAAAATAAAAATTACCAAAAGAAACCGCTTGAACCTGATCAATAAGCTTTTTTAGCGATCTTAATTGCAACTCTAAATCTTCGCCAGAACTTTTTTTCAAATTCAAGTTGCGGATTTTTTCCTGCAATTTAAGAACTGAAAAATCTTCTTTAATTAAGCCAAATCGACTGGACAAAAAGCCTGCCATTAAGTCATAAAGCTTCTCGTATTGTTGATCTTTTTTTATTTTATTTAGCTGAGCAATTGAACGCTTACCAAGCAGCTTAAGATTATAAACAGAATGCAATTGAACTTCGAGCTGGGAATAAATAAACCAAAGTAAAATTAAAAACAAAAGAATCATAAAAAACCAATTTGGCAACGCAGACCTTGTTGAAAAATATGATGCTTCTCCAACGCTTAAAGCCTCATTAAGATCGCCCTTCGGCAAAGTAGAAGATTCGGCTTGCGAAAAAACTTCTTCCCGCACCAGAGGAGGTGCCTGCACTGGCTCCGCAGCAGCATGGCGTTCCTCTGCTTCAATCTCAATATTTAATTCATTAGAAAACAGAGATTTGTAATCTTTTGCATCGGTATCGAAAAACGAAAATTCGTGTGCGGGAATATTAAAAAAACCAGATTTGTCGGCCTGAATTATGTACTCAAAAGATTTTTCACTCGAGCCGTCTCTAAAATCTGTAACTTGAGATTTTGACGGAATCACTCTTAAGCCGTGCGGAAACTTAAGTTGTGGATGCAAAATCGAGTTAAAATTACCGGTCCCCTTCAAAACTAGGGTTAATGAAATTGGTTCACCTTTTTGAAAAACGCTTGAAGATAAGTTTTTAAAATAAAATTCTTTAAATTTCCCGATGCCAAAAACATCTTTGTTAGTTGCAGGGAGATCTATAACATTAACGTGTAAAATGTTTGAGCGTTCTGCTGCGGTATCCCATGCGTGATCGGAAAAAAACATGTCAAAAAAAGGATCTAGTTGCGCTTGCTGATTCTGTGAAAGCGGTGTCGTGCTATTTGGTTTTTTTTTATAAAACAGAACTTCAACCGGCCTAAAGGAAAAACTTCCCGTCTTGCGGGGGGTTATCAAATAACTTTGAGTTAAAGTTCGATACATATTTCCGCCAACGTCTTCGCGTCCGTCAACCTGATTTAATTCTTTGATATCAAAATCGGGCAACACCGGCTTGGAATAATCTAAGTTTTTAATCATTTCCGGAAGAAAATAAATTTTTACATCCAGCTGTGCTTCTTGCCACAAAAAAAGATTTGTATCTTTTAATTGCATTTTTACAAAGCAGCATTTGGTAGCATCTTCTTTAACAATGAATTTAATTGGCGGCTTAGAAACTTTTTTGCCTTCAATTTTAACTTCAAAAGGCCCGATTAAATATTCACCAACATCCTTAGGAACAACTTTGTAGCCATAAACACGATGAACCGTTGACCTTGGCGTACTGGATCCCGATCCGTCGAATGAGAACGAGGACATCTCGCTGGTGGTTGACTGAGAAATTAAATCAATCAAAAAATTGTCCGAGCCTTTAATTTCAGGAGTAGAGTAGGCTTGCCCCGTCTGCTTGATTTTTATTTGAATTTTAAAGCTAGTGTTTTTATCAACAATATATTCACCTGGCTTTGAAGAAGCACGGGCGCCTTGAACAATAATTTCAATATTAGATTTTAAATCATCCGATTTATCTTTTTTAAGTTCAGCAAAAATAAAATTAGTTGCGCTAAAAAATAATAAAAACCAAAATTTGAATCTAAAAAACCTAGTCTTCATACAGAAAAAGCTCAAAATTTTTTATTAAATTTATAACAGTTTTTTACAAAAGACTAAACCAAAAAAAATTAACGAAACAAAAGGTTAATTTTTATGTCATTGTCGCGCTTAGAAAGCGTCAAGTGCGGCAAATATTCTTCTAAGCCAGTCTCTTGCTGTTCATACTTATTTACGTGAAGCTCTGAATATTGACGACCATTCTGATTGTTTTTCAAGATTAAATTATTTTTTTTATAATCTTTTAGTATCTCGTTTAACAATAACAGTACTTTGTTTTTTCTTTGATAATCCCTGTTTACAAATGCATAAACAACTCGCAACATCACAGCTCTACGATAAGAACAATGTTTATTCAAAAGGCTAATTAGCAATTTAAATTCCCAGGTAAAGGCATTAAGCAATTCTGCCTCATTGTTGTTAGACTGCTTTGCTAGTAACGCCCTGTAATAAGGATTATAAATATAAAAAATGTTTTTTATATCCTCCTCGATCGAAAAATTTCGTTCGTCCATTATGCCTTTAAAATAATTAATGATCGCTGAACAAAGCAAATGAGCCGTTGTTTTTGAGTTATGATCAATCAGCGAAACATCCTGATTTTCCTTAGAAAAAACGTTTGCAAAATGAATCGATACGTCATTTGTAAAAATCTGAGTATAAATCTCTTGAAAATCTAATTCGCCTTGATCTTTATATTCATTTGCAAAAGCAAATATTCTATCTTCTAAATCATTAGACTGTAAATTTGAATATGGAAAAAATCCTTTAAACCCGCAAAATGGATTTTTAGACCAAAGCCGCTTACCCATATTCGGAAAAACCACTTTATCAGCACCATAAGAGTTATCCTCAACAAACAACTCTTTTTGTTCATATTCAGCCGCAGGATACTCATGTACTGTATTGGCGCCCCAGCTGACAAACTTCTTTTGGGCGTTAGGCGAATCCGACGTTACTCCGGGAATGCATAAATCACTAGAAGTAACAGACTGAACATCTAATGTAACGACCGCTTCTGTTGCGACACTAATAATTGGCCGAGTAAAAACAATAGTAGGTTCTTCTTCAAGTCCAGCCAGGTCCTCTCTTCCCTGAATAACTACGGTTATATAATTATTGTAGCAACCGCCACAACAAGCGTTTCCAAAGCTGATTGATTGCACGATTAACGATATTGCCAGACCGGCATAAAAAAATATTTTTTGCATTACAAGATGTTTTAAAATTAAAGAAATAATAGCGAAATATAAATTAGAAAAAGTGAAATAAAATGCGGATGCAATTTTGCATCCGCAAGACCAATTAAAAGCAAGCTAGCAATAATGCAAGCACTGACATTAATTTAATTAAGATGTTAAGCGCAGGGCCAGATGTATCCTTGAAAGGATCGCCCACCGTGTCGCCAACGACTGCTGCTTTATGAGCAACAGAACCCTTACCACCCAAGTGTCCGGCTTCGATATACTTTTTAGCATTATCCCAAGCACCACCAGCGTTAGCCATGAAGAGAGCCAAGAGAACACCAACAAGCGTAGCGCCAACCAAGAAACCGCCAAGAGCTAAGTTTCCACCGGCTTTACCAAAAGCAAATTTAACCGCAATCGGAGCAATAATAGTTGCCACGCTAGGGAAAATCATCTCTCTCAACGCTGCGGTTGTACTAATTTTGATGCAGCGATCATAATCGGGTTCGCTTGTCCCTTCTAAAAGACCTGGGATATCGCGAAACTGACGACGAACTTCTTCAACCATTTGCCAAGCAGCTTTACCAACTGATTTCATTGTGCATGAAGCAAGCAAGAAAGGCATGGTTCCGCCAATGAACAAACCTGTGATTGTGAATGGATTAATTAAATCAAGAGATTTTAAACCAGCTTTGTCGCAGAAAGCCGCAAACATTGCCAACGAAGCCAATGCAGCAGAACCGATCGCAAAACCTTTTCCAAGTGCAGCGGTCATGTTTCCTAACGCGTCAAGTTTGTCTGTAATTTTTCTTACTGATTCTCCCATTCCTGCCATTTCAGCAATACCGCCAGCATTATCTGCAATTGGGCCGTATGCATCAACTGTCATGGTAATTGCAACGGTAGACAACATCGAAACGGCCGAAATTGCTACACCGAATAATCCACCAAACCAAAAGAATGAGGCAAAAACTATTCCGGCAATAACCCAGATTGGGAAAATGATAGATTCAAATCCGATTGCCAAACCTTGAATGATATTTGTTGCAGCACCAGAAGATGAAGCATTTGCAAGCTCTTCAATCGGAGTAGAGGACGTGTAATAATCGGTAATTTTGCCAATCATAACACCTGCAAGAGCTCCAAGCACAATTGAGCCAATTAGCTCTGGCGCGATCCCAGAAAAGAACACATATGCGCTAGAAAGAACAGCAAATACCACGATCGCCAAGTTTGTAGACAAGAATAACAAGCTTGAAGGTTGACCCTTTGCTTTTAAAACAACAAAGAAGCTTGCAGCTGAACTAATAAGTCCAATAGCAGAAAGCACAAGTGGTAAAGTTAAGTGAAATTGGCTTCCAGCAAAACGCTCCATGGCTAAAACCATGCCGGCAACAATGGAACCAACATAGGATTCAAAAATGTCTGCACCCATCCCAGCAGTATCACCAACGCAATCACCAACGTTATCAGCAATAACAGCAGGGTTGCGAGGATCATCCTCCGGAATTCCAGCTTCTAATTTTCCTACCAAATCAGCACCAACGTCTGCAGCTTTGGTAAAAATACCACCGCCAACGCGAGCGAACAACGCAATAGAGCTTGCACCGATACCAAAAGTAATCAAAATAAATTCAATGTTTTTGAAACCCGCAAACTTAATCATGATAAATGAAAGAAGAGCAATTCCTAAGCTAGAAACGGTAAATCCCATTACAGATCCACCAAGAAGAGCTGATTTGAATGCAGCATCCTCGCCATGATTTTTTGCAACCATTGCGGTGATGACATTTGCTTTTGTTGCAGCATTCATACCAATAAAGCCAGCTACCATCGAAGCAAGGCTTCCTAATCCAAAAGAAAGAGCACACTCAACACCAAGAACATAAAACAATCCTGCCATGCTGAGCAAAACAACAACAGCCAAAATGCCATATTCTTTTCTCAGAAAGGCCATTGCGCCATTACGAATCAACGTTCCAATTTTTTTTACAGGTTCATCGATATCTTTACTGTGCTGAGCCAAAATAACATGAGACAAATAAACAACTACTGCACCAAGTACTGCTGATGCGATAGTAAAAATATAAAAAGCATGCGCTTTTATATCTAACATAAAAACATTCTCCTATTTTTTTCAAACAGAATAATCTTATGATAAAAAGGGCGGTTTATCAAGTTAAAACTGGAGCTCAAACAAATGATCATCTTTTTGATGCACTAAAAATTTTTGTGATAAAACCTGCAAGATTTTTTCCTTTGAAATATCTCCGACGCGCAAAAATTTTAATAAAAAAAATCCGTCTTCTTTTTTGAGATCAATTACTGTAGATGCTAGGTTTTTTTCTTTGGGCTCATGGAAAACTAATACAGGCTTATCAAGAGACTCTGCAAATCCTAAAATTTCATTCTTATCCCACAGCTCATTTTGCCCACTAATATTCAAACTTGATGCAAAAACGGGCTCATATACATCCTCAAGAAGACTAAGTAAAAATTTATGATTAGGCTCTCGAAAGCACTCTCTTCCTATACTGCTATCACAAACGATACTAAGGCCTCCCGGCCAAAAATTTTCAATCAACAAATCTCTTGCTTCGTTCTGATAGCCATTAAACAATTTAAAAAAATAATTTCGGTGACCCAAAATCTGAAGAGGAATATTGTAATTACGATTTTTCGCTTCATAAATTTTATTTTTGTCCGTACACAAAATTCCAAATACGGTATCCGTAGGGCAAAAAATCAAATCTTTGTTTTCTGTAAAATTGTCAAAACTGGTCTTTAGACTAAGCGGAGCCGCTGTTTTTAGGTCAAACAAAACAACTTGGGATAAAAGCATAAAATGCAAACTAAAATAACAAGCAAATTTTAATCTAAAAACAGACATTTGTTAATCTGACAGCATTTTAAAAATAAAAATTTTAAACCGTTCTGAAATAATATTTTTTGAAAGCAGGCGAACTCGATAAAAGTTGTTAAAAAGATTGCTTGAAAGCTTTTTTTCTAGGCAAATTAGGTTTAATTTTGAATCAACTTTAACGTCAGGATCTCCAAGTGTATAAAATCCTGAGCAAAATTTATTTTGAGGACAAAAATAACCTTCAAAAAAATTAATCAAGCTAATTTCTTCCAGCGTCAATTTGTTTTTTAAAGCCTTTATTTTAAGAGCCAAGTCACAAAAAAAATAAAAACTGAACCTGGCATTTAATTTATTGGATAGAGCATCAAACCCGCTCTGCCTAAATGAATACAGCCTTCTACAATCAAAAAATCCTTCGCAGCAAGATTTAGGCCAGTGTTGCTTAAGAAAAAAGTAACTCAAGTGATCCTGCAATTTAAATTTATTAAAATTGGATGCGAACGCATGATGCAAACCGTAATGATCCGTAAAATTAAAAAATGGTTTAATGCTTGTCTCGAGAAAAAAAGGCTTACGCTTAACGCAAACGCATGACTGAGCAAGAATATTAATTTTTTCATGCTCCTCTCTGGATAACGATTGAGATCCTTGGATATTGAGAGCGAAAGATCGCAGCTTTGAAAAATTTTCTATACAATCTTCAGCACACATTGAACCATCAGCTATAGCTTTAGCCAAAGCCCAATTAAAATGATCACACATTGCATTAAAATCAACGGAATGCATTTTTGGTTTAAAAAACAAATGTATCTTGTCGAGCTCAAAAAAAACTTCTTTTTTTACCCCAAACGTAGGATCCTCTTTTACATTAAATGAAAAACCCGAACCGAGAATTAAAAACAAAAATATTTTAAACTTCATGCGCGGCACCTTAAAACTGGTCCTTGTTAAGATAAACTTTCAAATAGAGATAAATTAACTTTGTTCTTTAAAAACGATTTTAATTGAAAAATTTGGTGGGTTATTTAAAATATGGCAACATTTCCCATATGAAACATAATGAAAGCTATGTATTTGGCGTTAGGTATAATTTTATTAACGTCGAGCGTTAAAAGCACATACGACCATGAGATAATGAAAAAATCAACGCAAAAAATTTTTAAATCAGCTCTTCAATGCGCAACAGTTGACCTGGAGACTAAAAAAAACCTGGATAGTTTGATTTTTTACAACATTGATGCAAAAGAAGAAGAATACCCCGCAGAAGAATCTTACATCAAAACACTAAATAACTGCATCGAACAATTGCCTGATTTATTAAATGAAATAAATAGTATCGCTAGAGAAAACCATGAGCTTGAAAAAAATTTAGAGGAACTTGGCTCCTCTCTGAATCATTTTTTAACATTCCATTGCAAAATAAATTCTAATTCAAAGAATGAGTTATCTAGTATTTTGCAAAAAATATCGAAATGCATAAAAACTATCTCGGCGAATGAAAGCCCTGCAGAAAACCTTACACTTCTAGAAAAATCGGGCAATAGCCATGAAGCAATAGAAAGACTAGCAAAGCCAATATTCTACGCGCTACATTCTGTTGTTCATAAAAAAACATAAACTCACTCCAATCGAAAAAGATGGCATTTACCCTCACAAAAAAAAGATAATAAAAAACAAAAAACTTGTTTAAAAAAATGGCCAATTTAACTATTGAAAGTTTAAAGAAAGTCTTAGCTGATAGTTTTGCGCTTTCACTAAAAACACAAAACTATCATTGGAATGTAGAAGCCCCCAATTTTAAAGAACTGCATATGATTTTCGAAGAACAATACCAAGAGCTTGCTGCTGCTGTTGATGTGATAGCTGAAATGATTAGGGCACACAAAGAAAAAACACCCGCAAGTTTTGAAGCATTCGCAAGCTCAACGGTAATAAAATCTGGAAATATAAATGCAAGCGCCAAAGAAATGGTACTGGACCTTGCTAACGACAATGAGCTGATCCAAAAAACTTTAACTGAAACTATGAAATCGGCTCAAAGTGAAGGAAACGAGGTTGTCGCAAACTTAATGATTGAAAGATTAACTGTACACCAAAAAGCAGCTTGGATGCTTAATAGCTCTAAGTAAAACTTGCATAGCCCTGAAACTTGACTAAGAAAAGATGGGCCGCATCTTTTCTTAGCGAGCTTAGTTTAAAAAATTAAATTAAGTAGCCCAAAGCTCATTTCCAGACCTCACCCATTTTGAAAATCATCTAAAACCAGATATAGAACAGGAAGAATCATGGGAAAAATTTAAAATAAGTCCGCCGCCGCTAAAGCTAAGGCGTGACATCCTTCGCGTAGGTGGCTGTGATGCCCTTCGCCAAGGCTTCGGCCTATCAAGCCAATCCGTCTTGTTACTCCGTAATTTCAATGAAGGAGAAAGCCACGTAGGGCGAAGGATGGCGAAGAGAGAGGGATGTACTCGGCAAACGCCTCGCCCGCTGGGTACATTTCTTTTCAAACTTTTTTTACTTTTTTAACAAACTAAAACGAAATGTATAGAAATTTTCTGCGAAAATATTTGAACCCTCTGCTCGGGTTCTCATCCCTAAATTGACTTCGTTAATAGATTTAGCTATGAAATTTACTTGAATTTTTAGGCCATCAGCCGCAGCTTCATGCGTAGGATGGCGGAGAGAGAGGGATTCGAACCCTCGATGCCCGTGAAGGCATGACGGTTTTCAAGACCGTTGCATTAAACCACTCTGCCATCTCTCCGATTAAACACAATCCTAAATTGAATACAAAAATCAGTCAAGACTAACTTTGAGAAAGAAATGCTAGCGCTTGTTGCAAATTCTGTTTATAAGTGAAATTCTGTTGCCTAACGTCTGTCAAAACAAGCCCACCACAACTAGATCCTGGGCAGGTGACAACATCAATAGAGTTTCCCTGCAAAAGGCTTTTTATCTGATCTTCATCAAGCCAAATACCAGCTAGCGACTCAAGACTATCTCTTCTTGTGCCAAAACTAATATCGACTTCATCTGGTAAGGAAATATTAAACATATGAGTCTTTTCATTTTCAGCTCCGCAATATTTTACGCTAATCGAACTAGGCTGGCTGTGAAGCAAAGCTCCTTGCAAAGCTGCTTGTATTTGATCACAAAAGCAAACCTCTTGTCCAAATTCATTAATTGCGGTTAGTTTTGCAGAAGTACATAGATCTGCGCCTTCAACTTTATCCACATAGCCGCCTGGCAAAACAAAGTCAAAGTTACCACCAAACTTTAGAATGAATAAGACTTTATCGCTATTACAAATATGCTTCTTTATCAGCAAAATAACGTGGCCGTTTTTATAAGAATCAGGCAATACGCCAGCCCAATCAAATGAATAAGCGTCATAGTGTTTTTTAAAAAGACTTTGCGAAGAATAATTCTCTTCTATCAGTTGATACACCGCTTGATTAGAGCAAGGAATCGTAAATCCAGCCATCACAGGGCCCTTGTCGCTAAATCCAAGCAGGTGCTTGTGTGTATTAATATAATGACTAATAGAGCACTGAGCTTGTCCACAAAATTGATGCTTAACTCTTTCTTCTTTCTCTTCTTTCGCCAGCCTTAATGTCAGCATCAAAACGATATATTGACATAATTCTTCGAATGACTTTAGTTCTGCGTTTATAATTAAATGACCCCATTGTTGATCAATCTCATACGAGTCTGCCCAATCTTGAGGAAAAGAAGCCCCAAGCTGCTTAACCTGCTCAAGTAGATAAGACTTTTTATTATCAAAGCTTTTAATGTTTTTTATATTTAGCAAAATTTTTTCGTAAGAAGAGGAGGTTGGACTAAATCCGCATTTTAATTTGATTATTTCATTAAACACACTGGTTGAAGCACTAGAAAACCAAGCAAAAATAGCATTTTTATCGGTAGTAGGAATGTCTTCAGACTTTTGTAAATCCAAAGATGTGTCTACATTACCCAGCCATGCTTCCTCGCAATTCACAGGCGTCTTTGATGGAGCTGAGCCCTGAAGCATGAGCGGTGTTCCTAGCGCTTCAGATTTATCACTAGTAACTTTCGATGAATCAGAATTGTTATCTGTACGAAAATCTAATAATTCAAGTGCAGAGATGTCAGAACCAACCGTTGATTCGAATGGAGACGTCTCGCGTCTATCTACTGTAACATCTACTGTAGATGATCCTTTTTGAGATACTGCAAGGTCCGACGGGCACATTAAATAACCAGCTACTTGCAAAAAAAGCAAACTTGTTAAAATGGGATTGAGGCGAACTTTGACTGAAGCTTTTTTTACAGGCGGCATATTTTCCCCTTGTGTTAATCTTTGATAAACAAAGTAGCTTTTGTTTGAAAAACAATACACAAATCTTAAAAATTTTGCAAAAAAAACAGAAATTATTTTTTTGTAAAAAAACTATCCTTAAAAAGAGGTGTTTTCATGAAAGCCTTTCTAATGGAAAAAGCTAATCGAGTACAAAAAAGACTTATTCCTCTTCCAGTTGACACAGAATTTCTTCCAAAGAATCCAAATTTGACTCTTTTTTTAAAAGATCCAGGGTGCCAACAAATTTCATCTCCCCACCACTTATTAAGCAAACCCTATCTGCCAAAAACTCTGCTTCATCTAAATAGTGAGTCGTTAATATTATAGAAACTCCATCTTTTTTCAAAGCAAGAATCTCGGACCATAATTCTCGCCTAATTTTTGGGTCAAGACCCACAGTAGGCTCATCGAATAAAACAAACTTTGGAGAATGAACCAAGCATCTTGCTATAGAAGCTCTTTGTTTATACCCGCCCGACAAACTATGAACAAATTGGTCTTTATATTTTTCTAACTTGTACCTTGCCAAAAGTTCTTTAGTTCTTTTTGAGGCGTCCTCATCAGACATACCATATAACTTACCTGCATAAAAAATATTGTCATTAATCGTCAGGCCTTGATACAAATTTGACAACTGAGGACAAAAACCAACAACAGATCTATACTCAGGCAAAGACTCAAAAACAGACATTCCTCTGAACAAAATATTGCCCGAGGATCTTTCCAATAAGGTAATAAGAATCGATGCAAGAGTTGTTTTCCCTGCTCCGTTTGGACCAAGAAGAGCAAGAATCTCCCCTTCATAGATATCCAAGTTAATATTTTTTAATGCGTGAATTTCTAAGCCTTTATTTCCAATAAACGTTTTGCTTAAATCTTGAACCTGTAATAATAATTTTTTTTCCATGACATTCTCCAAGAACTAAACAAATTGCAGCTTATTCTTAAGCCTAAGATAACCAAGCGAAAAAAATACAAAGCTCGCAGTTACTAAGGCAAAAACGCATACATAAAAATTAAGAAATACTTTATCCTGACCCAAAACAGCACCCCTGCTTAATTCCATAGCATAAGTCACGGGATTTAAAAGAAGAACTTTTGCAAACACCGGATAGTGATTATACATAGTCGCATAATTAAAAAAAGCTCCTCCCAAAAACCACATAGGATTCAAGACACGAGCCCAAACCAGAGAGATGGATAAAATATCTCGCATCAAAGATGTTACAAAAATAGCAAAACATCCTGAAAAAAAATTAATCACTAAAACCGCCGTTAAAAATTTTAAAATAGAAAAATCTTCTAACGGAAGCTCTGCCCCAAGAAGCAACTTACCAACTGGAATCGCAAACAACCCAAGAATAAATGGCCTTGCGCTCCAGCTTATGGACGTTTTCAAAAACACAGCCCAAGACGGCAGCGGAAGCATAAGCTCAAAATTCATAGTCTTATTATTTTTAAAGTCACTAACTAAAATCATCGCCGCATGGTAAACAGAAAAAATCGCTAAAGTTGTTATGTGCCCTGAACAAACAAATCCACCAAAGGCTGTGGAAATGCCAAGCTTTGGAAGAACACATCCATTAACAAAAATAGACAAAGATATCCAAACAAGATTGTCGAATATATCCGACCCAATACGATCAAGTAATATTTTTAAATCAATTTTTAAAAGGTAAAAAAAAATTTTTAATTTTGAAGAAAAAGAGGAGACCATTTAACATCCACATTGGGTATTGTTGATTAATAATAGATCAAATTTCGGCAAAATTTAAGTGATTGTCAAGCTATTGTAAAGCTGTAGTCTTTGTCTATCAGCTAAGTAGTTTAAGAATTCACTAAAAAGACAAACAATAGAACTTTGTGCAAGGGATTAATTATGCTAAATCGAATTTTGGATATAGTTGCGAAATGCTTTTTTTAATATTGTTAGCACAATTTTTACCTCTCTGTGCAGGAGGGTTTTCGTTTTCAGGCAATCACTCAGGAATAAGTATCATTGACGCAAATTCAAAAATTATAATAGATCAGTCTCTTGACATCACAGACGGATACCTAAACCTAAAAGACAACACAGCTTCAACTATCAGCAACTCTTCCACAAACTACCTTATAACTCTGAGCAATGGATCTATAAAAACTGGTGCAACGTCATCCAAAATTTATGGAACAATTAATCCGTCCTCAACTGATACAATCGTCCTTAATAATAATGACAAATTAGACGTAACCTCGGGTACGATTTTACAAGCGATTTCTATCGCTAATGGAGCCACAGCTTCCATTTACGGGCAAGGACAATTTTCTTCCGCAATTACACTTGGAAATGCAAGCTCAGTTTTGCAAATCGACATGGCCTCGCCCCTGAATCAATCAGTTACAGGAGCTGGGAAACTAAGACTCCTTAACGACCTAATATTAACAAAAAACGTAGGCCTTCCCGCTTTGGTTGAACAGCAAGATAAAAAACTGTATTTAGACGGAGGAACTTATTCAACAGCTGTAACAAACACTACCGGAGGGATAATAGAGCTTGGAAGCAATATCTCTTTAACAAATGCCTGGGGGATCGGCTCAAATACTGACATTTACACAATTATTGGAAACGGAAACATTCTGACAATGTCTGGATCAGGAAGCATAACTTTTAATGGAGCAAGCTTATACCTTGCAGATATCCATATCAAAAACATAAGTCCTTCAAACAATCTTAATGGCTCTGGAAATATTTATTTATCAAATACAACATTAGAACTTGGGGCAAATTACACCCGCAGCGATGGAAGCTTTTATGTGATAGGAGATAACTGCAAAATAATCACTAATGGATATACATTTACAATTAGCGGCTCAGGAAATACAATCACCGTTGATGGCGTAAATTTATACTTCGAACAACTAGACGGAACGGGACTAAGTCCTTTTGTAGAAGCCAGCGGAGGCCTAATTGTAAAACTTAACGGAGGCGACGTAAAAGCGACAGGAAGCGGAGGAGGGTCAGGCTCTCCGACAGTTATAACCTCAACCACCAATACCTTAAGCTATCACGTGTGGATCTCTGGCCTCGGACCTGTGCATATCATAAACACAACGCCGCTAACCCCAAAAGCAGTATCTATTGACGGAGCTAATCATCAAATTAAATTTTCTAATAAAACAAACTCCTTCAATCTTGACGCAAACGTTCAAGCTACTCTAACAAATGTTGTACTTGCAGACTTTAACCCAGAGGCTGTTAGTTACGGCGATTCTAACGCGAGCTTAACTTTTGGCGACGGGGTGGCAATTGAGCTATTGAAGGATTTAACCATTTTAGCTGGAGACAAACCATGGACGTTCACAGGAAACTCTTCTATCGACGGAAATGGTTCAACACTAAGGATTGAAAAGTCTCAAGGAATAACGCTCGCAGGCAACAAAACATTAACTCTGAAAAATATGCGCCTTGAGGTAACCCAGGCAGACGCATTTAAAGCTCTCGCTGACAACGGAACTATTATTTTACAAAACGTAGATTTAATATTGCAAAATGCAGGATTTAATTTTTCAAAAGGCAACTTAACTATCGCTGGTAAAGTAAAAATATCCGGTGGCTCAATAACAACAACTCCGCTTTCGATATTTGAACTAAGCACAAAAGGAACGATGACTATCGGAGAAAACGCGATCTTAAGCATTGATCAAAACATAAAACTAAAATACAACATTGACCCAACCAATGATACGACTGTGTTTGCCAGCAAGCGGCACCTAAACATGAGCTACGCCGGATCGATGATAGAATTTAACGGTGGAATGCTGGAGTCGACGGCCACAGGGGTTGCGTTCGACCTCGGAACCATCCAAATCAGAGACAGCGTCACGTTTATTGCATCAACCAATACAGCCGCGGAAATAGAAATAAGCAACGCACTCCGACTAAACTTATCCGCTGGAGCAGAATTAAACTTTGATGGACCAATTAGGCAAGTTGCTTAATCGCATCCAGGCCTAACTTTTGCTTTAATATTTTTAACAGTTTGGCTAAGATGAATAAAAAATATTAAATAAACTTTTTATGAATAATTCATCCCCAGAATTTAATAGCGGTTTACTAAAAAGTTGCAACAAATACTATCATATATTCTTTATTTTAATTGGGTATTTGATCTGCTTTTTTATTTACAAAAAAGTTTCTGCTATTAAAAATGAAAAAGCTATATTTGATTTTGACCACAAGATAGACCTTGAAGAATTAAAGCCATATTTCAAGAAAAAAACTTTTCATCCAACAATTGTCATTGGGGCTGGTTGTGCAGGCCTAACTTCCGGAATTTACTTGGCCCAGCTTGGATATAAACCAACAGTCCTTACCGGATCACTAGCGGGCGGGGCTATTTCAAAAACAGCAGCGGTAAGCAATTGGCCTGGTGAGGTACTTGTTTCGGGAGCTGAAATGGCTCGCAGACTAAACGATCAAGCGCTAAGAAGTAACGTAAATGTCTTAGCGCACAATGTTGTTGATATTAACTTGCAACAATGGCCATTCAAGATAACAACCAAAGATTTACGAAGCGGAAATGTTCAAGATCTTTACACCATGGGAGTTATAATAGCAAATGGAGTTTCGCCTCTTTCACTAGGAATCGAAGGAGAAAGCGCATTTTGGGGGCACGGAGTAACAAACTGTGCAATATGCGATGCATTCTCTGTGCGAAACAAAGATGCCGTAATTATAGGTGGCGGCGATACAGCTCTCACAGACGCAGCAATTTTATCTCCAATTGCAAAAAAAGTTACAATGCTAGTTCGAGGAACAAAGCTTCGCGCAAAAAAAACCCTAATCGACAACCTAGCTACGCTAAAAAACGTAGAAATCCTTTACGAAACAGAAGCGACAAGAATTATTGGAAACGAAAACGGAGTTTCTGCTATTGAAACTCTTAATTCTTCAGGCAACAAAGAAACAATTAAAACATCTGGCGTATTTATGGCTATAGGATCTATTCCAAATTCAAAAATATTTGAAAACAAACTCGAATTAGACAGCAAAAAACATATTGCCCTAAGAAACCTTCAGCAAACATCTGTACCAGGTGTCTTCGCAGCGGGAGACGTGACAAATAAAGGTGTTTCTCAAGCTGTTGCTGCCGCTGGAGATGGGTGCAAAGCCGCAATTCAGTTGATGCATTTTTTACAAAATCAAGAAATTACTCCTGCATTCATTGAAAAAGAAGCCTCGTCTAAAGTACAAAAACTTGTTAAAAGCAAAGCACCAACAAAAGAAAAAGCCCTAAAACAAAAAAAGGATAACATGGTAGAAAAAATAGACTCGATAGATTCTTTTAATAAAATTTTAGAATCAGCAAAGAGGAAGAAAAAGTTTGTTGTGGTAGACTTCTATGCGACATGGTGTGGTCCATGCAAAAGGTTCGAACCTACCTTTGAGCAGCTTGCCAGCTTGAATGCCGGAGAAGCTATTTTTGCAAAAGTAAATGTGGATGACTTAGCAGAGTTGGCATCGCTTTACAACGTTATGAGCATTCCAACATTTGTATTTTTTGACACAAACGGAAACGTTGTTCAAAAAGTTGTTGGAGCAGATGAAATAAAAATTAAAAACTTGCTAAATCAAATAACCGCAAGCAACCAAGGTTAAAAATAAAAAAGGGGCTGGTATCAGCCCCTACTAAAAGTAATTAATTACTTTTTTCTCACAAACAACGCTTTTAATTGATTCAAGCTTTTAATGGACTTAAATTCTTTCTTTTTTAAACCTGAAACTAGAAGAGCCAAATTATCTACTTCGCTTTTCTTCTTAGCAATAAAATCAACCATCTCTTCTGACTTGTTGCTCTCAAAATCAATTTGAAGATTAATAAATTCAATTCTTGCTTTAATGTATTCAAGCTTTTTAGCAAGATACTCTCTATAATCAACTCTTAATTGAATCTCGGCTTTTTTGTTTTTAAGCAAATCAACAATTTTTTGATAAGAAGCAAACTCTGGCGACAAGGCTACATTATTTTCCAAGGCCTCTGTTAAGTCTTTTCTGAAAGACGCATGCTTTGATTCTGCTTCTTTTTCAACAGTGCGTTGAACATAATCGGCCAAGGCTAGCTCAAGCTTTTCAATCTCAAGGCTAACAATAAAATATCTCGAAGGTATTGACGATTTCTTGTAAGCGCATTTAACCAAATCAAATTGACGATGGAATTTTTGCTCTAATTTTACAAAAGACCCCACCCAAACCTGGACTTGATTTGACAAATCATCAACGGTTGAAGTTATATCTCCGACGCGCGCACCAAGAACGTTGTGTGCATGATTAGCTCTTTCTTCCACCTGGCTAACTGCATCGTTAATTGTTCCAACAATTCTACGCTCAGCTTCAATAGCAGCAAGAGACGTTTGAGCGACGCTATCAATAACCTCGTTTAACAAAGAATTCGCTTCCGAAACTTTAGCATCGACTTTATTTACGCCTTCAGCAACTATCTTATCAAAATTTTTCAACTTTTTATCTACAACCTCTGAGAGGTTATTTTTTTGCTCACGAAAATCATCATTAGATGTTTTAGCATCTTGATCATAATAAACGTGCGAAGCTGAATTACTTTCTTTTTTATTTGCTTTATCAGCATCAAGCCAATAAACCGTCTTTTCCACAAGAACTTTTTCTTTATCTTTAGATTTATCCTTAGATTTATCGCTAGATGTTGACCTCTGTTCGTCCTTGTTCAAAAAAGCGGCGACTCTATCGGCTAATGAAGCTTTGGCCGACAATGAACTAAATGACAAAACGAAAAGAGATATCGATAAAAAAATCTTTAGCATAACCAACTCCTGATATCTTGATTAAACTCACACTATAATTTTGACAAAACAACAAATATTTTCAAATGGCACAAAAAGCCCATAAAAAAATCAGATTTTGATTAAATTTCATTAAAAAAATCAAAATAAGTACTTTTTTATGTCCATATTTTTATACGATGCAATTTAAAAACAAAAAAGACGCTTTTGAAAAATATTCCAAAAAACAAAATTATCTTTTTTTTTTACTTGATACTTTTAAGCAGTAGCATTTTTTGTAAGTTTATTCCATCTTTTGATCCAGCGCAAAAAAAGCAAATTTCCTTTGAAGTAACACAAGACAACCGCTTCGTTATACCGAGAAGCCTACTAACGCCCCCCCGGCAAAAAGGGTCTAATATATCACTAAGCAATGTGGTCAACGTACCAAGCTCTAACAACAAAATAGTGATGGGTTCCGAAGCGCTAGAGAGCCTTAATATCTCACCAAACAGCCTATCGCTTTTCCAAATAGGGGACGCTGAAAGCGCATGCTTCACAGAAATATCTGCAGGGATTCGATGCGCCTTGAGACACCTAAACATTAGACCTGCATTTAAGTTCTGTAAAATAAACTTGCATTCTATTAATGACTGTAATGACAAGATGATAAACGAGCAAATCATAGACACGTTGGCAAAAAAACAAATACCGAAAATTATATTTGGCGCAACCGGAGAAGAAAATCTCGGACCCATTTTTCCGAAGCTTTTAGAAAAAAACACAAACTTTATGGCTCTTTTCCCGTACTCTTTCAATAAAAACTTTAAAAACTACTACTTAAAAAACATCGTCTTAGGCGCCTGCAATAGAGAAGCAGAACTTGACAAGATTTTAACATTCATTTTTTATAAATTGAAAAAAAGGAGTGACATTTTATTTGTTTTGCCTAAAACTAATTTCGGACTTTATCAACGCAACTTAATAAAAATGCAATTCGATTTGTTGAAAATAACACATCCCTCGTTTATTTTTTATGATGAAGATAGCAATTCTGTGCTGGGGCTTTTAAAACAAGTTAATAAAAAATTCAAAGTTATAGTAGGCCTAGTGAGTGTTCAGCCGATGAAAAAGATAATTTTTTATTTATTAAAACAAAAAGCTAACCCGCCCGTTTTTATAGGAACAGAAAATTTTTATCACTTACACACAGCATTTGAACCATTTTTACAAAAGCAAATGACTAGAGGTTTACAAATTTATTTTACAACAAGCTTTCCTCATCCAAAAAACACAGAATTCAAAATTATAAGAGAATATCTAAAAGACCTAGAATTGCTAAACGACGCCGAAGGAGAATGCAATAAACCGTCCATTTTGAGCTTTAATTACTACTTAAATGCAAGAATTACAGGGATCGCCATCAAAAGGCTATTACCCAAAATTCAAGGACTAGAGATATCCAATGAGGATTTTATAAAACAACTCATGAAAGAATTTCAGTCCATAGAAGATCAAAACTTTGAAGACTTTTTGATTGGATTTGACAGAAAGAATCATTGTGCTTATTATTCCTCGCCCAATATCATGTTTGGGTCGAAAGTGATTTATTAAATATGTTTACAAATTTTTTTAAAAAACTTTTGTTGAAAGCCGAATACACATACTTTAGAATTCTCAGGCAAATTAGAAAAACAACAAGCCCCATCATTAATTTAATTATCAGCACTAAGGACTACATCATTGAATCATTAAAGTGGCTCAAAGAAAAGACAATAATCCCGTTGAAGAGCTCTGCAATATTTATAAAACACACCTCTATCTACACAGTAAAGACAAGCCAAAGCAGCATCAAAAACTTTGCTAACCACATAAAAACCCTAGGGGAGGATCTCTCAAAAAAGCTAAATGATTTTTGGGAGCTAAAAGGAAAGTCTCTCAAAAAAGCTGTTTATGAGCCCTATTTCAAAATAAAAAACATTATAAACTATATAAAAAATCATCAGGCAAGACAGGCGCTGGTTTTACTTGAAAAAAGCCTTGCTTCAACTGAAGTTGGCTATAAATTTATCGTAAGACACTTAGCACACATAAACGAAGAATTTTTAAGGATGCAGCAGGAAAACGCATTTATAACAAAATTTCTAACAACAGCCCTGATTATTGGACTCTCTTTCGCTGGATTTTTTTTCACAAATTTTCTTGCGAAGGAGTCTTTCGATAAATCAATTCAACAACAAAACATTTGTAGAATAATTCCGGGATCCCAAGTAATAAATACATCATTTGAGTTAAGTAAGTTTGTAAAAAAGCAGAACAGGATATTCATTTCAGGATTTTTTGTATTTGATTTTAAAAAGGATGTTGAATTTTTCGATGTAATTGAAAATTTTGATTTGAGGACGGGAAAAATACTAAGCAAAAAAACATCATTCATAAAACTTGCAGACGAAAACGACAAAATGAGAATCGATTTAAAGTTAAGTTTACCTGCGGACTCCGAAAATACTTTTTATCCTCTTTTATTCGACAAATGCAGGATTAAGATCGTCAACGAATTGATGATGGCGGACCAGTCCTGCTTTAAAATCAAAAATTTTATATCAAAGAAAAAAGAAAAAGTTTCCGCCGCTCTTATGTCGTACTTTGAAAAAAAAGAAATGTTTGATGAACCCGCCATAGCAATAAACCTTTACAAACCCTATTCAACCGACTGGATACAGTTCTTATCGTTAATTATGTTTATTTTATTCTTTTCATTATACTTTGCCCACAATATTACAGGACAAATCGGCTTAGACAAATTTTTATTCTTAGGATACTTAATTGTTGCTGCACTTCCTTATTTAATTTTAAAGCAGAGCCTCCCAATCTTAAGCATAATAATTGCATCTCAAGTATTATCAATACTAAGCAAAGTCTTCATGAATGCTTTCTACAAAACAAGCAGCCTCATCTACGAATTAATAAACTTGATTATATTTTCAGCCTTAGGAATAATTTTTGGCGCTTTGATTTTATTTTAAACTAAGGCTTTAAATATTTTTTAAGGTATTTTGCGGTTTCACTATTTTTCACCTTTAAAAGATCTTCGCACGGCCCACTGAAAAGCAGCTCTCCTCCATCATCTCCTCCGCCAGGCCCAATATCAATTAAATAATCTGCGCATTTTATGATATCAAGGTTGTGTTCAATCACAACAACCGAATTACCCCTATCTACAAGCCGATTCAATGTGGTTAATAATTTTTCTATATCTGCAAAATGCAAGCCCGTTGTCGGTTCATCAAGCACGTATAATGTCTGAGATCCCCTTTTCGCAAGCTCATTTACCAGCTTCAACCGTTGACCTTCGCCGCCAGAAATAGTAGTACTAGCCTGCCCTAGAGTTAAATAATCAAGCCCCACGTCACACATCAACTGAATTCGTTTATGGATTCCCGAAAACTCTTTAAAAAATTCAAGCGCATCGGCAAAAGAAAGCTCCAATACATCAAAAATGTTTTTGCCTTTAAACTTGATCTCTAAAACAAAATTATTGTATCGCTTACCATCACAAACCTGACAAACAACTATAACATCTTCTAAAAGTTGCATAGATATTTTGATTTTGCCGTCACCACTGCATTCATCGCAACGGCCGCCCTCGACATTAAAACTGAAGTGCCCTGGCCCATAGCCACGCACCTTACTTTCGGGCAACAAGGAAAATATGTTTCTTATTTCATTAAAAATTCCCAAATAAGTTGCGGGATTTGAACGAGAGGTTTTCCCGATGGACTTTTGGTCGACAAAGACAATATTTTTCAAGTGCACTATGCCTTCTATGCTACCTACATCAGGAAATACAGAATATCCATGCAAGAAATAGTTGTTAAGGGCAGGAACAAGGGATTGCATGATTAGAGAACTCTTTCCTGAACCAGAAACCCCTGTCACAACAGTAAGTGTTTCAAGAGGTATTGAAACAGAAATATTTTTCAAATTGTTTTTAGTAGCGTTGTAAATCGTTAAAAAATGCGTTGCTTTTCTTCGCTTAGCAGGAATATTAATTTTCTTTGTTCCAAGTAAATATTGACCAGTCAAAGAATTTGGGTCTTTTGCTACCTGTTCCGGAGTTCCTACAGAAACAACTTGTCCTCCAAATATTCCAGACGCAGGACCAATGTCTATCAAATAATCAGCCTCGGCCATTGTATCCAAATCATGCTCCACAACAACAACAGTGTTCCCAAGATCGCGCAAGTTTTTTAGTGTCTGAATCAACTTATCATTATCGCGTTGGTGCAAGCCGATGCTGGGCTCATCTAAGACATAAAGAACACCTGATAATGAACTTCCAATTTGCGTGGCGAGTCTAATACGTTGAGACTCCCCTCCCGAAAGCGTAGCCGCGTTACGAGCTAAATTTAAGTAATCAAGACCAACGTTATTTAAAAAAACTAATCTATTCTTAATTTCATACAGCACTCTCTCTGCTATTTTTGCTTGATTATCAACAAAGGAAAGCTCATCAAAAAAGGCCTTTAGCTTTTTTATCGACAACTTACACAACTGAAAAATATTTTTATCGTTTATTTTTACCGATAATGCATTTTTATTTAGCCTAGCACCCAGACACGCTTCGCACTCAGAAAGCGCCACACCTGGTTCATCGTCAGAATCCTGCCACACGTTATCCCAAGAAAACTTTGTGCCCAGCCCCTCACAGGCCTGACAAGCGCCAAGAGGTGAATTAAAGGAAAAAAGACGGGGTTCTAGTTCAGGAAAAGGGACTACGCAATCTAAGCAAATTTGAGCAGCCAAATAAGTTTTTGTTTGCAGTGACTTGGCTTTATCGTAAAAGGCGACGGAGCAACTCTTTCTTGTTAATGCAAACGCTTTTTGAGCAGCATCAAACAGTGTATCTTGATTTTTTTCATTAATTACAAGCTTATCTAGAATAAGATAAACAGAGTGGCGATATGTTTTCCCTAACCTTAGGGCTTCAATTTTTACAATAGAGTTAAAGGAGTGAAACGCACCATCTATTAAAAATTCAGAATAACCCTTTGCAAAGTATTCTTTTATGATGCTTTTAAATTCTCCTTTTTTATTATTTGCGATTTCAGCCATAATCCAAATTATTTCATCTTTATGCTTTTGCAATAAGCTTTTGGATACAGACAAAGGAGTTTGAGCCTCAAGTTTTTTTCCACAATCAGGACAAAAAACCGAACCCAACCTAGCAAATAAAATTCTGAAATAATCATAAATTTCGGTTATGGTTCCAACCGTAGACCGAGGATTATAACCAACCGTTTTTTGTTCAATAGAAATCGCAGGACAAAGGCCATCTATTTTATCAACGTCTGGTTTTCTCTGCATCCCCAGAAACTGCCTAGCATAGGAGGATAGCGACTCTACATATCGTCTTTGGCCTTCTGCAAAAAGGGTGCTCATAGCTAATGAGCTTTTTCCGGAGCCCGAGGGTCCAGTTATTACAACCAGTGAGTCCTTTGGAATTTCCAGATTAATATTTTTTAAGTTATGTTCTCTTGCCCCAAAAATTTTTATTGAATTTTTCATGCAGCGCCACAAGCACCTTGTTCAGAAAGAACTGTAACATAAAAAACAAAAATTATAGAGCCTGGATCCGAAAATTTTTCATAAAAAAATTTATTATCAGAAATTTTATCAGACAAAAAATCAACTTCATCGACTTTTTTACCATTTTCAACAACGCAATCTTTTCCTAATAGGCAATCTTTTTCTCCGAGGCACGACGACCTGTTGGAAAGAGAATCATGCGCTGAAGAAAAGCATAAATTTTTCCAAAACTGAAATTTTTTTTCGTTAAATTTGTTAATTAACATCAAAATAAAAGCCCTTGCTGGCAAGTAAATATTTAAATTTCTGGAAAAAAACAGAAATGCCGAATCTTTTTGATCTACAAAGTCAGATTGCAAATTCAAAGAGCACGATACTACCAACTTAGATTGCTCATAAAAAAAAACCTCTACATAAAAATTATCCACATCACTTTTTAAAAACTCCAACCGCTTAGAAACAACGCCTTCCTTCCAAGCAAGAACTAATTTTGAATCTGAATTACAAACATTAGCTTCTATAGCATTGTCTAAATAAAAATCTTCAACTCTAAATAATGTTTTTAATTGATTTTTATAGGCCACTTTAGCCGAGGATATTCTGTAAAAGCATTCCAAGCCTCCGACATAAAAAAAAGATATAGCAAAAATTACTTTTAGAAAAAAAACATTATTCATTTCAAAATCAAAAAACAAGCGAAAAACCTCTTAAATGTATTTTTATCTTGAAAAAATAATCAATCAAATTATGCTTATCTCAAAGCTATTACGCTAATTTAATATGAAAAAGTCTATTAGACTATTCTGGATTTTTTTATTCCTTTCGTTCAGTAGAAGCTTGTGCATCCCTCGAAAAAACATAACACTTGGAGCTACTGCTTTCTCATCAGTTATCGCAGCATCAACTATAAAAAAAAGTTATGATCAAAAAAATTTAAGAGCATGGATTTTAAATGAGAATTTCGAGCTCGAAGCCCCCTGCTCCACAGAAGCAAACTATAATGTAATCAAGAAATTAATGCTAAACGAAGGAATCGTTAATCCAGAATTATTGAACAACTTGTCAAGCTCCATAACCTATTTAGATAGACCAAAAGGCAGCGAAGCATTTTTTTTTCATGAAAAAAATGTAACAACTATTTTATTAAAAATTAAATTACAAAGTAGCGACTCTAGAAACATCCTTAAGGCCTTAGACATAAAACCGCATCCAACAATTTCAAAACCATGGGGAATTAATGAAAGCTATCCTCATGCAATATTTGGTGGAGTAGGGATATTGAATGACAGCCATCCTATTTACAAATGCATAAGTAACTTGAAAAAAGAAGATCGACAATCAGAAATTTCACTAAAAAACTTTTTATCAAATTATCCAAAATTTAGTGATAATGAATTAAATTACGAGTCAATCGTAAATGATTTATTAAAAACAGCCAAAATTCTCTCAAATGCTATTTTTGCCCTACAAACAAACTATGAAACTGGCGAGCACATTCTTGAAAAAATACCTGCCGCAACCCTGTACTTACCTACAAATAAGCCCCAAAATGAATGCGCATTAGTTATTAGCGAAAAAATTCTAGAAAGCAAAACAATAAAATATAGTTTAATATTCTTTGCCACAGAGGAAGATGCGAATTTTGCTGCAACAACATTGCGTAAAACAGCGACATTTAATTAAATTTTTGATTGGCATAAAGCATGATCAATACACCAAAAAAAATTACCGACAAACAAATGCACTGAACCAACGTTAAACCCATGAAAACATAAATCACATCGGGCCGCATAAACTCCATCAAAAATCTCATTACGCCCTCTATGACAAAAAAAGAGGCGGCTACTATGCCTATTTTTGAAACACGGTATGACAAAAAGTAATTCAAAAAAAGAAACGAACAAAAGGATGATATTGTAACTAGGGCCTGCGTGGGGAAATAAGCAACATTATTAGTCGCAAATGGAGATTGCCGGTACACAACACTGAACCACAGTGGCGTCTGCATAACAAACCCATGACAACACCCAACCAAAAAACAGCCAATTCTGGATAAAGAATAAAACAATGAAATTTTTGGAGCTAAAAAGTCCGCCAACTCTAACACATAAAAGCCTGCGTTTATTGTTCTAAAAAAAAGATACGGCACAGCAAAAAGTAACGCACCTGTAACAGAACCTCCGCCCTCAGAAATCGCCATTAATTCAAAAAAAGAAAAAATCTGCCCTGTTGTCAAATAGTGCTCAAGGGCAAACAAAATCCTCGCACCCAAAAATCCTACCGCCGTTGTTTCTAGCATAATTTCATACAAAAACCATCGTCCAAAAAATTTAGATTTTTTTTCTGAAAACATAACCGCTAGCATAACTAAAAACGATATCGCTATCACAAAACCAAAGATATTGACCTGATAAAATCCAAAATCCCAAAGCGTACTAGAACAATTTATAACCATTTAGGCTCGGCAAGAGAGTCGCTTGATTACAAAATTCAACACTTTTTCTTTTAAAACAGCAAGTTTCATAGCGCTTTCTTTTAGCGGTAAACAAATGTCTTGAGAGTATTCGATGTTTGGCCAAAAATAAATAAACTCTATTAAGCGAGGGTGATTAAATAAATTTAAGTAGTTTAAAACATCCTCGTGCTCTACCTCAACGCCTTCGTTATATCCAATTTGCCTCATTAATGCTTCCTCTTTGACCTGTTTTTCGGACAATAGCAGAACCTGCTTAGAAAAGTTTTCGCTCATTTTGTAAATAGGATAATCTGGCAGTTTTCGAATGGAAGTTAAGAGGCGTTCTTGATTACGTAAAATTAAGTATTTTGGTATTTCAAATTTTATCTTATTAAACAACACTCTAAACGCTTCTTCTATTATTAAGCGACGCTGAGAGATATCGTTTCTGAAGGAAAAAATTTCGATTAACTTTTCATGAACTTCTGCATTTTTATCCAAGTAAAAAGTCTTTTTAAATCTGTCTATCGAAAAATCTTGAGACTTAACAACATCATTAATTGTTAACCTGAATTTCCCCTTTAGACTCAAAAGGTCAGATCCCCATCCGACTTCAGGCAGGTTGTCCAACAAAAAGCATTCTTTATTTTTGCGCCCCAAAAATATTTTATGAAACTCTGTCACAACGTATTTAACGTCAATTTTAATCCAATAACTATTTTTATAATTTCTAATTGCAGGCTGATTGTTGTTATTTAAAAGCAACACGCTAAAGTAAACCCAATCTCCATCCTGAACGGACTTCTCACAGCTCCCTGGCTTAACTTTTTCTTCCTCCGCAGCCTTCAAAAAAAAGTCTGCTTGCCGATCTAAATCCTTGTATAACTTCCTACGGGGAGAATTAAAATTAATCTTTTCCCAATGATCGGGTGCAATATTACTAATAGTTGATAATTTAAACTTATAATCGATAGCTCCAGATTCATGAATCTTAATATCAACAAGCTTAGGCGCTGCCAAACAAACAATTTTTTGTTCAGAAATTTTTTCTTCCAAGAAATCTCTAATAAAAAATTTATACACAAACTTAGAACACGACTCGCCAATTCCTAGAGCACAGTTTTCTTCAAAGTACTTCTCGGGGGTTTCTCCATCAACAAAACCTTTTGTCTTTATTTTGTTTCGATAAACTTCAAGCGTATGCTTTTTGATCTTGTTAACAAGGGCGGGCATAGCTGTAACGGTTGAAAAAATTATACTTGAAGATTCTCTTTTCCAAGAAAACTCAAAGAAACCAAAGACTTTATTATTCAAAATATCGGACACGAATTTCCCTCACCAATTGAGCTGAGCCTTGAAGTGAGAATTGATCAAAAACAAAACTAGACTGGCTATTTTTATATTAACAATTTGAAATAAAGCAAGCTCAAAATAAGAATTTTTTAATTTTTGTTAATTTTTTTACTCAAAATTTCATGTCAATTTGCAAAAAACTATCTAAAAAAACTAAATAAATCTTTTACGTTGTTCGAGATAATCGCAAAAATAGATTGCCCAATATTATTAAAGTTTTGCCTAAGCTCAGGATTTTTGCCATCAAGTCTAAACAAAATACATAACTGTTGTTGCGCAGCATACTCCGCATCAGTTACAGAAGAACAAAGAATCCCTGTCTGTAAAAAATTCGCTGCGACCTTGGCGTGATGCATTTCTGAATGATTAGGGAAATAATATTTTTTGTTAAAAGTGGCTTTTTGGTCATAAAACGCCGTCATCACATTACTAACTTGAGATCTAGGTAATAAATATTTGTGGTCATATACTCCAAATACAATCTGAATACAATCCAAAGGCGAATAAAAACTGTATGCGCGGGAGACCATCAGCGATGAAGGAGCCAAGCTTTCGCTGTCTACCGGCGTAGCTAATAAATACAACTCATCTATCAACTTGGACACAGAGCATGAACAACGAACTAAACCTCCGCTCAAATCATTAACAGCAGCCAAGATTCGATTCTTTATGGAAGAAACATCATCTCTAACCACAGGCGCTCTGTGCTCAAAATCAGGCTCCTCACCAAACATAGATATTGAGCGGCTAACAACACCTCTTCTCAGCGAAACTTTATTATGCTTTTTAACACCTTCCCACTTGTCAATTTCCGCATCACCCTTTTTGTATAACTGTTCGGCTAATTGATGTATTTTTTGAGATTTTCTGTCGCAAGCTTCATCTGAAAAAGCTAGCTCTAAAATAATTGAAGCTATGTTTGCAACATTTCCACCATGGCTGTGCGCTACTATAATTTTTTTTTTGGCCGTAGACTTTTTGAGCGTGTGAGCAAGCTCTATAGCCCCATTCAGCTTGGCCATAGAACCAATCCCTCCTGACCAAACAATATCTGTAACCTTTACGTTTGGCCCATAAATAGAACTTAATGATTGCTTAGCAGCTTCGTAAAATTCTCCTCCAGGCTTATGCCAACCAAAAGAAGCTGCAAATGTGCCATGAATTATAAACAGCTCTGCCTCAGGGATACTTGCTTGCAAAACAGATCTGTCGATATAGCCATCAGAAAAAGCCCCAAGCTCTTTCAAGGAAAACTCTACTGGATTTTGTGGTGTTGCATGATTTGTCTCAGGCAACATGGAAAAATTAACAAACAAAAGTAAACTTAAAAAAAACACCATTTACGACATCAGGGGAAAAGCTCTCCGCAACATTCTAAAAAAGCGGTCGTAAAACAGCAATTGTTTGAATAAATTAGAAAACCAACACAAGGTCAAATTAGCTTAATTATTAGTAAAGAGGGCCCTATATCATATATAAAAAATTAAATATTAACGCCTACCCTAAATCTGAGCATATTCAAAATAAAAGGTTTTGCGCCGTTTTTTGTTTAAACAAGTGCTGCTTATGATAATAATCGTTTTAAGCTAAAGAAGCTCGCGTCTTAATTGAGTTTTTAAGATTTTTTGCTAAGATTTTTGAGTCGCAATCAAAAGGATATGCAGTGCAGTACGAATTTAAAAAGATAGAAGAAAAATGGCAGTCTCGCTGGGAACAAAACCCTTACTACAAAACTAAAAGCTCATTATCACAAAAGAAATACTACTGCCTCGATATGTTTCCTTATCCATCAGCATCAGGCTTACACGTTGGGCACTGGAAAGGATACGTCTTCTCTGATCTTTATGCTCGTAGGAAATTTTTAGAGGGCTATAACGTTTTGCACCCAATGGGTTGGGATGCTTTTGGTCTTCCTGCCGAAAATGATGCGATTAAAAAAAAAATTCATCCCGCAATCAATACTCAAAAAAACATCGACTGCTTTAAAGTACAACTAAAAAAAATTGGAGCTATTTACGACTGGTCGAAAGAAGTAAATACAACTGATCCAAACTACTATAAATGGACACAGTGGATTTTTACAAAAATGTTTGAACAGGGGCTTGCGTACGAAGAAACAGTACCTGTGAACTGGTGTCCAAAATGCTTAACTGGACTTGCAAACGAAGAGGCTTCTGGCGGCGTTTGTGATCGATGTGGAACCGCCGTAGAGCAAAAACCGCTTCGCCAGTGGGTATTAAAAATCACTGCCTTTGCAGAAGATCTTTACAACGATCTTGACGAACTAGCTTGGCCCGAAAAAGTAAAACTAATGCAAAAACATTGGATCGGGAAAAGTACTGGCACAGAGGTGTTTTTTAAGATTAAAAACTCAGACAAAATCATAAAAACATTCACAACAAGAGTTGATACTTTGGCAGGATGTTCATTCGTGGTACTTGCTCCTGATCATGAGCTTGTCCAAGAGCTAATTACTGAGTCAGAAAAAGAAAACGTTTCCTCATTCCTAGAAAAATTCAAGTACTTAACCGAAAAAGATCGGATGATGGAAAAAGAAAAGCATGGAGTTTTTACAGGCTCATACGCAGTTAATCCGCTCACAAATGAGGCTCTGCCTATTTTTTTAGCAAACTATGTCTTAAAAAGTTATGGTTCGGGCGCGGTAATGGGAGTTCCTGCTCATGATCAAAGAGATTTTGAGTTTGCACAAAAATTTGGATTAAAACTAACATTTGTTATCAAGCCAGCGACAGGAAGCATTGATGATTCAAAAGCTTATGAAGAAGCTGGAATTTTATTTAATGCAGGCCAGTTTGACGGACTTAATTCAGAAGATGCAAAATCTGTAATTGCGGATTACTTAGAAAAACAAAAAAACGGAATGAAAATCACCTACTACAAAATGCGTGATTGGATTTTTTCAAGACAAAGGTATTGGGGCGAACCGATTCCATTAATTCATTGCAGTGATTGTGGAACTGTTCCCGTTCCAGAGCATGAGCTTCCGCTTCGCCTGCCTGAGGTTGAAGAATACGAACCAAGCGGCACCGGAGAGTCTCCTCTTGCAAAAATTGAAGCTTGGGTGAACACAGATTGTCCTAAATGCAAAAAAGCTGCAAAACGAGAGACCAACACTATGCCTCAATGGGCTGGATCTTGCTGGTATTTCTTGCGCTATACAAGCCCCGACTGCGGAGTAAGCCTGGCGGACAAAGACGCTATCAAATATTGGATGCCTGTAGACTTGTACGTTGGCGGAATTGAGCATGCTGTGTTACATCTGCTTTATTCTCGTTTTTATATTAAATTTTTGCACAAAATTGGGGTTGTGGACTTTAAAGAGCCCTTCTCAAAATTATTCAATCAAGGCATGGTTTGCATGAAGTCTCCAACATCTGGCCGAGTCGAAAAAATGTCAAAATCCAAAGGAAACGTTGTTAATCCAGACGAGATAGTTGATCAATTGGGTTCAGATTGCTTGCGAATGTACATGTTGTTTATGGGGCCACCTGAGCTTGATACAGAATGGCAAACAGAATCTATTAAGGGCGTTTTTAATTTCTTAACAAGGCTCTGGGCGTTTGTTTCAAACAAAGAAAACATCGAAGAAAAAGCTTCGATAGATTCTCAGAAGAGATTTCATAGTTTCTTAAAAAATTTTAAAGACAGACTTGATGAATACAAAGTTAACACTGCTGTTTCAGCGATCATGGAATACCTCAACGATATGCAACGTCAGCGACTAAAATTTGATAAAACAATTTTAGCTCAATTTTTAACAGCAATCTCTATCATGGTGCCACACTTTTCGTCGGAATTATTAGAAGCGGTACTTGGTATTCAACTTGAAAACCAAATTTGGCCGACGGTAGACGAATCTCTGGCTGCTAAAAATTCGATAGAAATCGCAGTGCAAGTAAACGGAAAACTAAAATCTGTTTTACACGTTGATATTAGCATGTCAAAAGAGGAGATTATCGAACTTGCAAAGAAGGCTTTACCCTCTTTTTTTGATTTTAACTCAATAAAAAAAACTATTTATGTTCCCGGAAAAATAGTTAGCTTTGTTTGTTAATAAACTAAAACCCCTGTTGAAAAGCAGGGGTTGTCTTTTTTTTAAAATCATTTTACAAATATAGCGTCTTGAAATTATTTAAAACGCATGTTTGTAAAAAATTTATTGAATTATTCGTTAGACGCTCTAAAAGTCGCAACCCTATCTGTTTTATTAGCAGGATTCTCTGGGTGCCCAATATTAAAGAACTTTTTAGACTGCAATAAATGCCATCACGAACATGGTCACCACCACCATGACCACAACAATGAAGAGGATGGATTAACTTTTAAGGTAGCAAATGAAACAAATTCGACAGGGGATGTAATTGCCTCTTTCAAAGAACCAATGAAAATCAACCTTCAATATTCTCTTAATTTACCAAAAGAAATTACAAGTGGCGACGTTGAGGATATGCTAAAGATGGCAATGGGTTCGATGGGCATGGGCGGCCAACAATTTTCATTGTCAAGCCTACCTATCCAACAACAACAAATGATTATTAGCAACGTAGTAGAATCAAAGTGCCTTATTAGATCAAAACTTGGCGAAGCTTTTAAAGATGAAGACTTCTTAAAATCTCTTTCGGCAACAATTGCTCAATCGATAGAACAAAGCGTTGCTATGTGGTTCCAAGCAAATGTAGAAAGGAACTTAACCATTTCAGAATCCGAAATTAACGAGGAATTTGAAAAAAATAAAAGCCGCTACATTAAACAGCTTGCTGGAACAAAAACTGTTGGCGTAAAATTTGAATCGCTAGATGATGCAAAAGAATTTAAAAAATCACTTGAAAAAAATATCTCCATGGAAGAGTTCAGTGAAACTGCAAAACAAGAAAACTCAGAAAGATTTAAAGATTTTGGCTTGATAGCCCCTGATTTTTCAAGAGGTGTTAGCCCTGTAATTTCGATGTTTGTGAGAAATACAGACAACAGTTCTGCCTCAAATCCTGTAATTGATATTAAATCCATCAACGACAAAGAACACTGGGTCTTGTGCTTAGGAGACAAGCAAGAAACTGAATACTTGCCATTGGAAGAAAGAAATCCAAAAATCGAAGCTTCAATTAAAAGAGCGAAAACATTCAAGGCCTTCACAGATGAAATGAAATCTCTCAGAGAAAAATCTGGCGTAGAAATAAAAGGTTTTGGAAATATCTCAAACAAAGATGATATCAACAGTGAAATGTTTGAAAACTTAAACGAAACTGATTTTGATGAAATAGACGAAAATATGGCCTCAAACGAAAATCCTAACCAAGTAACAACTGTTTAGCTTGTAAAACCAAAGGCTAAGGATCGTAATGTTGAAAAAAATTTTTTTATTAAAAGTGAGCCTAAGTATTCTTGGGCTCTACTTTCAAGCGCTATCCTGCAAAGCAACTCTAGATAGAGTTGACGAATACTTCGATGTATTGCTAAAAAAACAACCTGTTCCTATGCTACCAGAATTTAACAGTCTTGATTGGGATATCGTGGATGGTTTTTCAGTAAAGCTGAATGACCACATCTTTACCTATTCCGAGATTGCAGAATTTAAAAAGATAGAAGACTTTAACGATAAACATGCAAGAATATCCTTTTTAACAGCACCTTTGACCTTAGAAGAAGTTGTTAAATATTACGATAAAGCAATAAAAATAAACCCTAGCTCAGATTTTAACGGCGTCATAGATGACTGCTGGCAGGGATTGTTAAAAAACGGTGCGGTAGCAGAATTTTCTTTAAACAAAAATGCTTTTATAAAATATGCAACAATGAAAGGACTTGCTGTGGGAATAATTAAAGCACTGTTCCCTTTTAAACTAGCGTCAGGAGAGCCTGAACAAAAAAAAGATGATGTGCTTTTCGGACCAGTACGGGAGTATAATTTCGAGGTCTGTATAATAAGTCCCGAGCAAATAGAAGAATATAAAGAAGGAAAACTTGCTCTTGTTTGGCAAGATTTTGGATTTGTCTCAGAAAAAAAATTAAGCACAGAAATTAACCAGGCGATAGAGGAGGCAAAGAAAAACCCCTCAGCTGAAAAAATTTCGGGGCCTCATAAAACAAGCGATGGATCAAACTACTTAGTTAAATTTAAAGAGACGCGGTTCATCAACCCCACAAATCGCAATAACAGCGAGCAAGAATCAGAACAATTCTTGGTCTTGTTAAAAAACATCGAAAAAAATACAAAAATTGAAGACGCAACGGTTTCGGTGCTTGGAAAATAAAAAGATTTATATATAATAAAAGAGTATCTACAAGAGGGTTTTTATGAAAAAAGAAGGTCATCCATTAGTAAACAACGTTATAGTAACCTGTGTTTGCGGGAATAGCTTTGAAACATTGTCCACAAATAGCAAAATTGCAGTGGGTATTTGCTCAAAATGCCATCCTTTTTTCACAGGCCAACACAAATTTGTTGACGCGGAAAGAAGAATCGACAAATTTATGGCTAAATTTGGCTACAAGGAAACGATCGTTACATCTAAAAAATAGTTGTAATCATGAAGCTTAATTTGCCTTTGCTCAAAGAAAAATTGAGCGGTCTCCTTGAACAATCTACGTCTGTAAACGAAGGTTCTGATAGAAACAAAAAGATTGAACTCCAAAAAGATTTGTCGTTGTTTCAAGAAATCATTGATTTACTCGAATCATTAGCTTCGATAGAAAAAGAAATCGAAGCTAATGAAGCAGACCTTTCTACAAATGATGATAGGGAAATGCACGAGTTAATCAAAGAAGAATTAGAATCCCTTAAAGAAAAAAAATCTATTCTAGAGTCTGAGATAGAAGACTTTGTTGTGGTTAAAGACCCAAGAGACGAAAAATCTTGTTTTATCGAAATTAGGGCTGGTGCTGGTGGCCAAGAAGCTGCAATTTTCGCATCCGAGCTAATGAGAGTCTATAAAATTTATGCCGAAAAAAATCACTGGGAAATCTCTATAAACTCCGAAAGCGAAACCGACCTCGGAGGCCTAAGAGAGACCATCCTGTTTTTTAAGGGCAAATCTGTTTACAAAAAAATGAAATTCGAATCAGGCGTTCACAGAGTTCAACGGGTTCCCGTTACAGAAACCGCGGGAAGAATTCATACTTCTACTGTTACCGTGGCAGTTATGCCTGAAGCCGACGAGGTTGATGTAAAAATTGAGCCTAACGACCTAAGAATTGACGTATATCGCTCAACAGGAGCGGGCGGACAGCACGTCAACACCACTGATTCAGCTGTCAGGATAACGCATATCCCAACAGGTATCGTAGTAGCTTGCCAGGAAGAGCGTTCTCAAATAAAAAACCGAGCCAAAGCCATGAAAGAGCTTAGGTCAAGAATCTTAGAGGCAGAAGTTACAAAAGCTGAACAAGAAAGAAGTTCTGACAGAAAAAACCAAATCGGTAGCGGGGACAGATCTGAGAAGATCAGAACCTATAACTTTCCTCAAAACAGAGTTACAGATCACAGAATCGACTTAACGCTTAAAAACTTAGATTTTGTAATGAAGGGCAACCTTGAAGATATAACTGACGCGTTAACAAAAGAAAATGACGCTTCAAAAAAAATTGAACCCAAATTAGAACCATTTATTCTTGAAAACTAACAATCAGAAAGGATTTTTATCATGTTCGAACACGACAATAACTCCCATGAACAAATCAACAACGAAGTTGAAACGAATATCAACGCAACACTAAAAGAACAATTGGTTCAAACTCTAGCTGATTTTGAGAATTTCAAAAAAAGAGTCGAACGCGAAAAAAAACACTGGTTTGAACTTGTAAAAAGCGACATGTTTGTCCAAATGCTGCCTCCGATAGATGACTTAAATCTTGCGATGGAAGCTTTCAGGAGAAACGAAAATTTAGACAAAGGCGTTCTTGCCGGACTTGAACTAGTGGTCTCAAACTTTAGCAAAACAATTGCAACCATGGGTCTTGCAGAAATCTCGTGCGAAGAATTCGACCCTGAAGTCCACGAAGCAATTTCCTTCGTAGAAAACAAAGATTATGCAAACGGAAAAATTGTCGCTGTTGCAAAAAAAGGATTCAAGCTTGGCGAAAAAATCGTACGACCAGCTCAAGTTGTCATTAATAAAATCGAAGAATAACAAGAATTGAATGAAGGCCAGGGTTGCTCTGGCCCTATTTATTAGGCTCCCTCAAGGCGCAAATTAAGGCGCTATTAAAATTTGAGCAAAGTAAAAGCTGCGCATTCTGTTAATAGAGCTTTTAACTATCTTGCGAATTAATTACGATTTGTTAATATTTAGCTGTCAAAAAATAAAAAAGACTGTATGTCTAAAAACCAAAATTCTCAATACAAAGATACGCTTAATTTGCCAAAATCAGATTTTCCAATGGTATACAACCATAAAGCGATTGAGCCGATCATTATTGAAATTTGGAAAAAAAAGAATCTCTACCGATCAGAATTTAGTAACTACTCAGAAAAAAACAAAAGCAAGCAAATCTTCGCTCTCGCATGGGGGCCTCCTTATGCTAACGGGCCAATTCACATTGGACACGCATTCAACGGAATATTAAAAGACTTCGTTGTTAAATCAAAATTCGTTGATGGTAAAGCTGTTCACTTTCGCTGCGGGTTTGACTGCCACGGGATGCCGATTGAGATCAAGGTCAATGAAAAGCTTGGTTTTACAAATAAAGATCAAATTAAAAAAGACCCTGTCGCTTTTAAAAAGCAATGCAGAGAGTTTGCAAATACCTGGATAAAAAGCCAAACTGAAGGATTTAAAAGACTGGGAATAATCGCAGAATTTGAAGATTATTATTCCACTATGAATTTTGATACAGAAGCTGGAACCGTTGAGTCCTTCGCAAAGCTTGTTGAGGATGGGTTTATTTTTAGACGAAATAAAGCCGTGCCATGGTGCTTTACTTGCGGAACAGTTTTAGCTTCGTCAGAAATCGAATACAAAAATAAAAAAGATCCTTCATGTTATGTTTTATTTAACATCGAAAAAGACTCTCTTAAAAAATTAAAAGATAGATTATCGATTCCTTTTGAAGAAAAAGTTTCATTTTTAGCATGGACAACCACGCCATGGACGCTGCCACTCAACAAAGCTCTCATCATTCACCCTAGCGCAAGCTATGAACTCGTAAAAATAAACGAACAGTACGTGATTTTAGGAGCAGGTCTACTATCTAGGTTTGAACATAAACTAAAATCTGATTGCGAAGTTTTATTAAAGTTTGACTCGCAACATTTAGCAAACTTAAAGGCAGACCATTTGTTTTGCGAGAACGAAACAGTGCCTGTTGTTTTTGATGAAATGGTTGGACTTGAGGACGGAACTGCGATCGTTCATTGCGCACCAGGGTGTGGACCAGAAGATTATCTTGTTGGACTAAAAAACAATCTTGAAATATATTCTCCGATCTCAGAAGATGGCAAATACACCTCGATGATTTCCTATAAGCCACTTGAAGGAATGTCTGTGGTTGAAGGTCAATTTTTCGTGCTAAAAATTTTAAATGAAAACAAAAAGCTGTTATTTAAAGAAAACATCGACCACTCATATCCCCACTGCTGGAGATGTAAAAATTATTTAATCTTTAGAGCAACCAAACAATGGTTCTGTGATTTGAGCAAAAATGACTTGCAGGCCAAAACATTGCAATCAATTGATAAAGTAAACTTTTTACCTGAATGGGGAGTTGCAAGATTTAAATCCTTCATCGGAGGAAGAATGGAGTGGTGCTTATCTCGCCAAAGATTCTGGGGCGTACCTATCACTGCGTTAAAATGCACCAATTGTGACCATGAAAACATGAATCAGGCGTTATTTGAGCTTGCTTCATCAATAATCAGAGAAAAAGGCATTGAAGCTTGGGACTCTATTTCAGTAGAAGAGATCCTAGAACACGTTCCAAACCTAAACAAAAATTGCCCAGAGTGCGCAGGTAATGAATATAAAAAAGAATCAGATATTTTGGATGTATGGTTCGAATCAGGAGTTCTTCACTCCTCGGTATTCAAAAAAGAAAATCCGAATCTCTTCCCTTCTTCTGTTTATTTTGAAGGATCAGATCAACACAGAGGATGGTTTCAAAGCTCAATGCTAACATCAATCGCGTTAAATGATTCTCCTTGCGCAAACACAATTATCACTCATGGATACGTGTTGGATGAAAACAAGGCAAAAATGTCAAAATCTGTAGGCAACGTAGTTGCACCTCAAGATATTATTGAAAAATTCGGAGGGGATTGCTTACGCCTTTGGGTAGCTTCAAGCGACTTTGAACGCGATGTACTAATTTCCGAAAAAATGTTCTCAACAATTTCTGAAAGTTACAGAAAAATAAGAAATACTTGCAGGTTCATGCTTTTAAACCTAGAGGATTCGAATATAAAAGAATTATTTGAAAGCAACTTAAAAACGAATTTTGATTGGTCAAAGATTTGGCTTGAAGATAGGCTCGTACTTGAAAAACTAAAAATAATGCTTCTAAAGGTTGATGACTTTTATGCAAACTATCAATACACAAATATAGTTCAAGAAATTGTTTCATTTTGCACCCACACCTTGAGCGCCGAATATTTTGACATGATTAAAGACCGCTTGTACGCAGACGCAAAAGAATCTTCTGCCAGAAAAAATGCACAAATGACCTTGACTGTAATTCTTAAGTTTTTTTTACATAAGATCTCGCCAATTTTAACATTCATGGCTGAGGAGTTCAGTTTATTTATTTGCAAAAACGAAAAAAGCATATTCGAGCTCGAGCAACCATCGATAGAAAAATTGAATGAAATAATCGCGGAATGGGATGCGCGCTCAAAAATCAGCGAATTTGAATCGTTCGCTCAATCGTTAAAAGAAACTCGTGAAGTAGCATTTAAGAATGTAGAAAAACTCCGGGAAATCGGTATCGTTAAGAGCTTTTTAGAAACAAAAGTCATTTTAAATTTATCTTCAAGTGAAAAAGGCTTAGCTCTATTAAAAGAACTAAAAAACAAATTCAAAACTGACAAAGACATTTGCGAATTTTTGAAATATTGGTTAAATGTATCTCAGGTTGAAATCGTAAATGAAAGCTTAGAGGGCTCCTTCAATGACAACAAGTGGTTTTTGACTAAAATTATCAAGCTTGACGAAGAACGATGTCCTCGATGTTGGTATTTTGCAAAAAACACCAATCACGACAACTTGTGCAACCGTTGTCACCAAGTTGTTTCGATAGAAAAATAAGATTTATGCCGAGGTGGCGAAATTGGCAGACGCGCTAGATTCAGGTTCTAGTCCGCAAGGATGGGGGTTCGAGTCCCCCCCTCGGCATTGTCACCATTAGTCCTGCGTATAAAACTATCTCTTCTTATTAGCCCTTTTGCTCTGATATTGATGATAATAAGTGGAAAATACGGAAACTAATTTGTTCATCTTTGATTTTTGCTTATTAATTTCTTTCGAAGAAACCAAGCGTCCAGCCTGAACATCAAATTTGGCCTCAATATCTGTAAGCGATAGCTTATCTAAATCGCATGCACAACAAACTAAGCCTCTCAAAAATAAACCGTTTGTAGTTAAATCTGAGTGACTTGGTGAATATTTTTTTGCTTTATACCCAAAACATCCACCCTGAGGGGCCAAAAATTTGGTACTTATATTAAAAACATTTTTGCAATCAGCATTCCTAACCCGCTTATCTGAATTTGGTAATAGAATATTTTCATTAAAGACATCAGCATCTTTTTCGCTATAAAAATTGAAATAGCGATCAATTCGCGACAAATTTGGCCAGGTCGCAGCCAAGTGAAAGCTGGCTCCAACAGAAATAACGTCTCCAAATTCAAAAACTTTATGATCAAGATAATCAAGAACCAAATTATTGACCTCTTTCAATTTTTGCTCATGAACTTGCAGCATCTTATTTGCTAATTCATTATTTCCCTTTTCCAGCTCTGCTATAAAATCTTTGCCTGCCCCATAAATCGCCGAAATGCCAAATTTTGCTAAAATCATAATTGGCAAGCTTCCCGTAGCAAGACCGATCGAACCCAAAATTCCCTCCGCAACTAGCAAGCCAATTTTCAAGGCATCTTTTGTATGGGCTTGAACAAGCCAAGACGCTAAATTAAACACATCAGAAGCACTAACTCCAAGCGTGACAATAGTTAATTTATCATCTCGCTTGAGATCAGATTGTAACGCCTTAATGCGATTAACCAAATGAATTGCGGCAATAATCTTTTCATACCCGAGCGGTTTATTAACAGCTAAATCGGCTAAAACATTGTTTAATTGGTAAGAAAGAGTGTGATCCTGGTAAAATAATTGTTCAACTGGGGTGTTATAGGGCGAAACAGGACTGTATTTATTTATTCTGGATGCCTCGGCCTCAGAATAAGCTAAGATATCAAAAACATGCATTGACACCTGGAATTCTTGCTGGAACAGCCTGATATTTGCCCAGAGGTATTCTTTAATTAATTGATTTTTTGCGGGATCTTCAGGGAATTTACACTGATCTATTTTTGACAAGCAATGCTTTAAATTCAATCGGGGCGCATCGCCCTCTGTCACAAACAAAATATGATTAACAAAATGCAAATTACTAAAAAACAGCCCTAGCGCGGCCAAATTACGAAAAAGTTTCATTAAGAAGGAGATTTGTTCTTTCTCTCCAGAATAAAACAAGCCCCGCAAAGGAAAAAAGCTTGGCGCTTTTTTGGAGGCTAAAAAAAACATTTTACTCTTTTTTCAAATTTTTAGTGTATTTCCCGGCAAAGTTTACAATAACTAAAAATACGCTAATATTAAAATTAACAAACAAAACTCCAATTAAATGAACACAAAATTGTTTATCTCATTGATCGCAGCTTCGTTTTTAAGCATAAATGCTGAAGAATCAATCAATCAAAGTGGAGTAAATCAAACTGAACAATTCAACGATCTACCTGATAATATTGAAGAAAAAAAAGAAATTAAACCTAAGAATCAGTCAGCAAAATTTTTAAATGAAATTATTCTTGGGTTGGTTTCCCTTGGATTTTTGGCAGGATTTTCAAGCCACGATTATATTTTAAAAACAATTAGCAGCTCCGATAAACAAAAAAAATATGTTTTGCAATTACTGCTTGACGCTGAAAATCATCCTGCAGCACTCATCTCGTCTTTAAGCTCAGCTCTGAACGACAAAGAAAAGGTCATTTTAGAAAAATGTCTTCTCTGTATGCATACAATAAATCTTTTCTCTTTATTTTCTACAAATAGAAACCCTATGTCAGTTCGTCGAGAACTTGATCATAAGTTAAAAGAAATATTCCGACTTGTTGAACGCAGGCTATATTTGCTAAAAAGCATTGCCCCTCACAAAAATATTATACAAACCCATTTCAGTGAAAATAATTGCAACGATCATTCAAACCTAACATCCAAGTGCTCTCTTCTTGATGCGCAAACTTTTATTTCAGAATACATTTCTAATCAAAAAAGAATTGTTAAGAAAACCCCTTGGAGCGACAGACTATTCAAAGAACAATATCTTCTTGCATTCGCTGAATTAACCCAAAATCTTCTCCAAGAAGCCTTTTCAGAAATAACTGATGAAGAATTAAGTTATATAGAAGAAAATAAAAGCGTCAATTCTGAATAATTCAATAGACAAGACCTCTATTAATAAAACAGTTTTTGAGGCGGTTGTTGCCGCCTCTCAAAATTTAAGGAATGTATCTAAGTGGGCCGTCGACGTCAAGTACGGCGCCTGAGGAAAGGCTCAATCGAGCATTTGCGCTAAGTTCAAGTTCTGCTGCCGTTGCAGAGCTTACTGTAAATCCAACGTTATCTTGAATTTGAATTGTCCCTGAATCAAAAGCAACGCCTGTAGCTGTGGATTCGAAAGAGCAACCATTCAATGTAATCGTAGACGCAAGGTACGCCATCACGATGTGGCGCTTGCTGGCATAAACGGTTGTATCATTAACAGGGTTGATATTGTATTTTAGCTTAATGTTGCGATCAATAAATAAATTTGCGTTTTCACCAATAGTCAAAGTGCCTTTAGTTGTTAATTCAAACGTTGACTGAGGCGTTGATGTAATAGTGGCACCGGTAACTTTTACATCACCTGCAATCACCATGCTGCCTGTCGATAAAATAAATCCAGGATTTTGAAGAACAAGTTCCACGTTTTGCAATTTTATGGTTGCTGTATCGGTTAGCGCTTTAATCGCATCCGCTTGCGTCACTTCAAGCCGCATGTTTTTAAGTGTTAAAGTTTTTGCGCCGGTAATTGTAATACCTTGCGACTTTTGAATGCGCAAGGTTCCACCTTTTCCATCAATTTCAGCGGTACCATTAAAATTCCATGCTGGATCTGTGGACAATATTGTTAAATCAGGACCAAGATCTATTCTCACGCCATCGCTTAAAGTTAAAGAACTTAAAGATCCGTAAGAAATAGCTGCCGGATAAAAGTTCTTAAGAACAGTGTTGTAAAGAGTTAGCGGAACGTTAGCGTTAAGAACAAAAAACGCCCCAGCTTGAACTGGAAAATAAATAAAATGACCGGCTCCATCAAAATTTGTACCTGAAGTATTGGAAAAGACCAAGGGAGAAGCAAGCGACATAAAAATATCTTGAGCAAGAGAGTAGCTTGAGCTAGTAATATTAAGCGAAGTCCCACCCCCTCCTAAACCAGATTGAATTAAGCCTCCGTTAGAATAAGTTAGCGTAGCACTCGAAATCGCATTTATAGGATTTGTCCCCGTCCCGTCAAGTTGCTCGAATCTTAGAATTATACCATCAACTAAAATAGTATTTCCGCTACCGCTAATGTTAAATGAAGAACCACTAGAAATAATCGTTGAAGGCTCTCCAATAAAATTAAAACTGCCATCCGTTCTTGTAAAATCTCCCGCTAGCTGAAAAGAACAATTTGAAACCTTAATAACACCAGTCCCTTTGATAGCGTTTGCGGTTTGCAAGCCCCTAACATTTACATCGTTTAAATACAGCGTTGTTCCATTAAAAGTGATCCCTCCTGAAGCCGTTAAGTCTAAGATTGCTCCATTTCCGTTAATAGAATACACATCTGCACCAGAACCAATCGTCCAAACACCTGTTAAATTTGTATACCCCGCTAGTTCAATTACACCACCACCTGTATTTGTCGTAGTTGACGAAATCAACCCCCCATTCATCACCAACTTTTGAGAATTTTGATCAACAAGCGATGGAAGCTGAACGCCTCTTTGAACACTTAAATCAGATAAAAGCTTAACTTTACCAGAACCCGTAACAGATTGATTCAAAGGCGTTGTTATGCCAAACTGCAAAACAGACCCTGCCGAGCCAAGCGAGACAGATGAATTAAATTTAGGCTGACCAAAAATGCTAACCGTTGCGCCAGCTGCAACAGTAACTGATTGCAAAATAGTTCCAGAGCGAATATCTAAAAAATCTCCGTCATTTAGGGTAACCGTATCGGTCGATGTCGGGTCAAAAGTACCACTCATATTAATCAAAGTTGAGCCAAGGCTAGAAGTTCCAGTGTTCAAAATACTTCCAACAAACGTTACCAACCCTGATCCCTTGATTGTTCCGGCTATGTTGTCTTTTAAATTTAAAGACCCACCGGATAGCGTAACCGCACTATCAAGCTGCCACGAAGCGTTCGTAGTTAAAAAATTTAAAGAAGAGGTTCGGCTTGCAAAATTTATTCCAGAAGACAACTCTAAGTGAACCAACAGGGGCATGAAAATTATCAAAAACCGAATACTCATTATTTCCTTTTTGTAACAAACACCTTAAGAGCTTAAGCTAGTTAAGCAAAAGAAATAAACACAACTAAATTACAAAAAATATTTTATTAAGCTAATTGAGTTTTCTAAGGTTAAAAAAATATTATCTGATAAAAATTTGTTAAAAAAAATTACAGCCCTTTTCTTCCTAACTCATGCGGCGCTAAACGCTGTTTTGTTTCTCGACTCAGAAGAACACCCTCAAAGTTTATATTCAGATTTTTTTTTCACATTTCCAGAGCAAGTATCTTTCTTTAATTTTTCATCAATCATGGACAAAAAATTAACAGCAGAAAAAAATAAAAACTTCCTTCTACTTAATGTTTCTCTGGAGCTTTTAAAAAAAATAGAATCAAAAACGACAGCAATATTCTTTGAGGCCTGCAAAAAAAATTTATCTGGGTACAAAAACGTTGTCATTTTCGTTCCAAAATTAGAAAGCAATAAAAGAATAGCCTTGCTAAAAAGTCTATTATCAAAGCTCGTAGGCAAAATTGATGAAAATTTAATCAAAGCACAAAACGAAGATTATTCAGAATATTCAGCCGCGATCGCTACAAGCTTAAGAATTGGACTTGTGGATCAGAAACAAGCAAAAATTTCATCGCCAATTTTGCACTCATTTACAATAAAAAAAACTAATTACTTGATTATAAAAAACGACATTTTAACTCTGACCAGCTTGCATGAAAACATGCAAATAACGCCCGTTATGAACTCTGACTTTAATTTGATGAGAAGCTCTTGGTACGAGGAATTCATAAAAAAAGTTTTTGGCAAAGATGCAAAAATCATGCCAACTATTACAACTTTGTCCACAAGTTCTAATAAAGATTTAACAGCATGGCTCGACCTTGATTTAAAAAATAAAAGTGAAAATAGCAAAATCGTAAAAAACCTTTATGAATGCAAAATCGACAATGCATGGATTACCCCAAGCGTTTGCGATTACTTTGCCACAAATGGACGATTCAAAAAAAATGCAGACGATTACACCAAGTATTTAAAATATTTTAATGAGCAACTAACAAAAGAATCTCAAAATAATAAAACCCAAACTCCCTCGATAAGCCTAACTTTTGAAATTGCGAACAATCTTAATCCTAAAGAAAAAATCAACAACAATAATGTCGATGCATTAGGAAACTCCTTTAATGATCAGCCCAATCCTATAGATAAAAACTTTTGGTCGGAGCAAATTATCGACCCTTTAAAAAAGCTTTTTTCTCAAATTAAAAACGAAGTCAAAATAGCTGCAATCGTGATTGACCTTGAAATGTATCAACGAACAACCTCGTCGTTTTTTTCGTCCCTGAGCGGATTTAACAATGAATCGATAGAGATGTTTTTTAAATCAAACAAACTAAAAAAACTAGATGGATCATACCAAAAATTTTTTACTTACCTTGAACAGCAAGCCCAAGAAGTTGGCTCATGGATACTGGAAGAAACTAAAAAAATAAATCCGGATATCGCAATACAAATTTATCAACCATTTTTTATAAACAATTGGTTTTACAGAGGCTTTTTCCGGGGAATTTGCAACGGAGGTGCAATCGATTTTTATTCATTTTGCAGCCACGTAAATTTTAACATCCCAGAGCTTGTTAATGCTTCAATAATTTTAAGAAACAAAGAAGCATTCATGCTTTCAAAACTCAACTTAAACTCATGGAAAAGCATAGCAAGTGAAATAAAAAGCAGAAATAATTTCGGATGCTGGATTAACAGGTTTTCAAGGCTTAAAGACAAATATTTGCCAGGCGAATGGTTTGAACTTGAGCAAACAAGCCTGCCAAAAAACGGGATGGAGTTTTGCAACTATCTAAAAAATAGTCAAAAAAAATAAGGGGCCCTGCCTGAACCCCTGGGATAAAACTAAAAAGATGCGCTTGAGGAAGCTAATTCTTTTTTAAAAAAACAGTTTTCTACGCTACTTAACGCACTTAGGATTCTTTCTGCTGAGTGGCTGTCATGAAGATCAACAGCAATACCATGATTAAGCAAAACATTGCTATATTGAACGAAAGAAGCTTCATTTTTATCTATGCAAGTAATTGCATAAAAAAGAGCAGCTATCATTGCTCGCTTTTCTAAATCATCCACAGCACAATAATGCAAAATGTATCCAATTAAATCACAACTTGGAGAGGTCTTTATGGATTCAAATCCTTTAATTAAAGAAAGGTCTTCGTACAAACTTGCGCAAAGATGTTTAGGTTTATTTTCATGCGACGATGCATACGGCTTTGCTGTTAAATTTTTGTGTAAATGAAAAGCATGCCAGCATAAATTTGCATCTTTACTGTCAAACACCTGGTGATTAGCATTTTCTGATAAGGATCCAAGATCTAAACTAGCAGCGGGAAAATTAAAATAAAGATTCAAGAACAAATCTTTTGAGAAGCGTAAATCTTTTTCGCTTAATGCGTAAATTAATAAAAAGTAGAGATGGAGCTTAAGATCGTTAGAATCTGTTAAAACAAACATAGATGAAATCAAAGGAGTTAAGTCTACCTCACTTCTCAATAAACCAGCTGCAGTTTTGCTTAACTCCAAAACACGATCCTCATCCTGTCGCTCAAGCTCAACAGAAGTAGCGTTTGCAAAACCAAAAGAGAACACCAACATCAACAAAAATCTTCTACTCATTATAAACTCTTAAAAAAACTGGTCGGGAGTGTAAAAATTTTAAATTCAGATGTCAAACTAAATCACATCCCGAGAAGCCAATCCTGCAACGAGGGGCTAGCGTAGATATCCATCCTACGCCAAGGGCCGTATACACAAGGGCGACAATTTGAAAAAGAAAGATAATTTTTTTTATTCATTTTTCTTTTTATTAAAAAACCGAGTTGTTAGAAATCGAGCAAAATTAACAACAATCCTAGAAATGAGCACATTTCTGACAATTCTCGGAACAAACCTAACTTTAAAATAAACATCTAAATTCGAAACAAAAGATTCTTCATCGCCTAGAGGCACTTTAGGATAGTAAAGAGTTTTTATGCCGGACCGGCGCACAACAAAACAAAATGCTGCAGGTTTATGAATCCATGACGAGATCGCCTCATTAGAATAAAAAGAAAGCTCTTTCAACAAAGGAGTTTTTATTAGATCTTTATCTTCCTCCACCATTTCATACCTTGCGAAGTTGCTCGTTTCTTTATAAGATTGCGGCACAAAAACATACCATCCCTTAGGGAAATAAACCGTTTGAAAAAGGTTTTTAAACTCAATAAAACAGGTCAAATGAATCAAATAAAAATAATTTTGATTGTTAGTAAGAGAATAAAAATGCAAATTAAACACTTGAATCAAACGATCAATAGACTCTGGAGAGAAATCCTTAGACCAATCTAAAGATCCAACAGAGTGCACACAAATGTTCATTTTTTTTGATTCTTCAACGTCGCAATATTCAAATAAATACTTCTGAACGGCTTGCGCATCTAGGCCAAATGAATCGACACTGTCTTTGTAAGGCGGAATATAAAAATTCAAACAAAGAAAGATCGAATGTAATAAAAAACTAGCTTTGCGCATAAAAAAATTTTAATCAAAAAAGCAGCTACAGTCCGAGACTTTATCTTAAAAAAATATTTTTATTTATAAATTTGCTAAAAATAAAAACTAAATTTAATTATAAAGATCCAGCCAAAGAACCTGCGCAATAAATCGCAAGCGCAACAAGACTCCAACTCAACATAGAGCTACAACAAACATCGTCGTTTTTTTGAATACGAGGCGATTGAGGCAAATAAGTCGCTTCGTCAAACCTTGAAATAGTCCCGCAGTATGAAATTACAGCAACAAGAGGGATTCCGTGCTCGCTGAACAATTTCTTAAATTCATTATAAAATGACAAGTGGTCTATAATTCTTTGAGTACAATTTTTTTGATAAAAATATTGAAATTCGCAAACAAACAAGTACCAACCCGCTTCAATGCGTAAAAAAGATGAAGGAAAATACACAAGCCTAAGTTCTTTGTTTTCCGGCAATTTAAAAAAAAATTGGCTAAGAGATTGAATAAAAAATTCAAATTCGCTTGAGAAAGAAGCTAAATTGGGATCCTGACACTCAAAAGGAGCTCTCCAAAAAGCTTTATTATGATGAGCCCCAATCGGAAGCCCAAAATGATCAACAATAAAATTCTTTTTTTCGCAAGAAAGCTCTTTCCAATAAACATTTGAGGCACGCAAAGAGCAAACAGTCATAAATAAAAATAAAATTTGGTAAAAGATCATAAAAGGAAGCTATTACTTCTTGATAAAATCATACCCTATAAATACCTTGGTTATTAACAATCACAAAAAAGAGATTTATTCAGAACCAAAATCGTCTCTCGCGGGAATATAACGCCTGTTCCTGAAAAACAACGTATTCAATAGTTGCGAAACCCCCTGCCCGCATTTTTTTATGGTCTCAAAAGCCTGCTTAGAAAAAGAGGTTTCTAATGGACTGTTAAATGCTTCGATGACACCTCTTTTGCTTATACAAAAATAAAAGACGCCGATAAAACCTTGTTTTTTAGAAGCAAGATCATAACGCTCACGGGAATCCGGAGTAAGGGGTAATAGTCCTTTAATTATTTGGCCAAGACCTTCAGCGAAACTACCAACATAAAGATCTGAGCAAAATAAAACGTCGTCGGAGGTTAAGTACCAGCCCTGGGATAATAACCGCCCCTCTAACGTCAAGTCTTTGGCTAAATAAAAAACATGCAAAAAAGCATCGCTTGAAACAAAGCCACAGTAATTCATTAAAAGTTCTATAAAATCATCAACACTCTGGAACGGTTCTTTGCCTAGATCTTTCAAATGATATGCAGCTAAGAGCTCCGATCCAAGACTGAATCTAGAGCAATATTTGTGAAAATACTTTTCGATAACAGGACCCAAAGAAGCTTTTACATTCTCAGATCGTTCTAAAACCCCTCCTAAAAAAACTATGGAAAAATTAACAATTAAACAAAATGCCAAATTAAATTTTTTCATAACAATGATTGATAAGGGTCATTAAAAATTAACGGCCCTTATCAAAAAAGGTAAAGATTTAAGAATAAATCGTTAAAAGCGTTTCTATTTCCTGTCGACAACCCAGATGCATTGATTGTCAAATCCTTTAAGGTTCCCATCCCGCATAAAAACAAATGCTAGCGCAGCCGTGCCTGCAGTCTTTTTGGCAAAAACATTAACAATGTTGGAAATATTTGATTCAAGATTAACAACGCTCATTTTCTCTTGGGGAGAGCCGGGTTTTTCTTCTAAAGACTCAATAGAATGTTCACTAAATAAATACCATCCATGGTCTAAGCCAGGAAATTCTTTATCCTCTTCGTTCAAAAACCCTTGAGGTAAGTAAAATCCATACAATGAAGAGTCTTTTTTTAAATTAAGCAAAATATCTTTAAGCATATTGGCAATTATTAGAATTCGATCTTTATTTTTTTCTTCATTTGCGCAAAACATTACATCTTCTGCAAACCTTCGTTCTTCAAAATCAAGGGAATCCTGAACACTTTGAGAAAAAAGCACATCTGGAAAGGCAAACCCGAGCTTGTTAAACAAAACTGTTTTTCTTAAATTTAAAGCTTCTTTGTAAAACTGTTCTTGCACTCCTGGTTCAGGAAATAAACCATTTCCATATCCGGGGGCATCGCTAAGTCCATTAAAAACAGTTCCCAAAAAAATAAACGAGCCAAGCGCAAGAAAACATAACCTTTTCAACATAATTAAACTTGTTTTTGTAAAACGATTTGTTATTTTATCGACAATCTTAAAAAACTCAATTTAAAAATAAAAAAAGTATTATTAAAATCATAAAAAAAGTGGCCTAAAATCGATTTTACATTTAATTTTTTTTGAATAATAATTAACAAAAAAACCAACTCAAAAACATGATAGATATTAGTCTTTTAAGAGGCGAAAACGCCGAAAAGTACATCCAAAATATTCTAAAAAAAGATCCTTCTTTTGATATCCAGTCTTTAATTTCTCTGGATGCATCGCTTAGAAAGTCAAAAGGCAAGATCGAAGAGTTGCAGTTTGAAAAAAACCAAATTAGCGCAAACAAAGGCGTCTCCCAAGAGCAAAAAGATCGGGCTATTGCGCTCAGTAAATTAATCGACGAAGAAAAAAATAATCAAGCTGAAACTGAAGAAAAATTTAACGCGCTTCTGTATCGATGCCCAAATTTTATTAGCGACGTAGTTCCTGCAGGAAATAAGGAAGAAAATAAAGTTGTAAAATCTGTTGGCACAAAACCAGACTTTGCTTTTTTGCCTAAAAACCACGTTGAACTTAACAAAACTTTAAATTGGATTGATTTTGGCGCAGGCACAGAAATCGCAGAATCAGGCTTCATCTTTTACAACGAACAAGGTGTAAAATTAATCTATGCCCTGACAATGATGATGCTTAAGCACAATAAAAAATGGGGATATAACCCTGTCATGCCTCCTTACGTTGTTAGCAAAAAATCATTATGGCGTAACGGACTTTTACCAAAATTTGAAGGCGACTACTATGAACTTGCAGACGACGAACTGGCCCTAACACCAACCGCAGAGGTATGCTTAACAAACTACCATGCAGATAAAACGTACTCACAAAAAGACCTTCCTATCAGAAACTGCGCTTGGACACCTTGTTTTCGCAGGGAAGCTGGCGGTTATGGTGCTAACGAAAGAGGCTTGATCAGAGTTCATCAGTTCGAAAAAGTTGAAATTTACGCAATAACAGAACCTGAAAACTCAAAGCTTGAACTAGAAAGAATGGTTGCATGTGCGGAAGATTTATTGAATCAGTTAGGCTTGTGTTACCAAGTGTCTTTACTCGCAGCTCAAGATTGCTCCTTTGGATCTCACAAAACTTTTGATATCGAGGTTTGGCTTCCTGGTCAAAATAAATTTTATGAAGTTTCATCATGCAGCAATTGCACCGATTTCCAGGCTCGAAGAGCAAAAATTAAATTTAAACGAGATGGAGCTCTAAAGCCGGAATTTGTAAACACATTGAACGCATCATCACTTGCACTTTCAAGAATCATTGTGGCATTAATTGAAAATTATCAGACCGCTGATGGAAACGTAACACTGCCCGAAGTACTGCAAAAAGAAATGGATAATCTTTGGTAGAGGGATGCCGATGCTTGACGCAAAAAAAATTGCGCAGCTACGAAAGCTAAAAGTTCTCAGCAAAAAGATCTTCAACTCAAACGTAGCTGGAGAATATAAATCGTTTTTAAGTGGAAGCGGATTTGACTTCTTGAAACTTCGAAACTACGAAGAGAGCGATGATATCAGATTCTTAGACTGGAATGCCTTTGCAAAAACACAGTCTCTTCTAATCAGAGAGACTGCGCCAGAAAGGGATAGGGCTTTAATAATAGCGCTAGACTGCTCGGCGTCACAAAATTATTCTTCACAAGAGTACCTAAAATCAGAAATTGCGCTAGAACTAGCATACGCTTTAGCTTGGCTTGGTTTGCAAAACAAAGATCGCGTTGGGTTTTTAGCTTTTGGGGGAAGCGAAAAACCCTCATGGCTAAACTTTAGCAAAAACAGAGAGCATCTTTTCTCAATTTTTGACCTTGCCACAGAGCTGATGGGAAAATTAAAAGAAGGATCGATAAAATCTGCACTAGATTTCTTATTTGACCTCAAGTCAAAAAAAAGCATTTTATTTCTGGTCTCGGACTTTTTAGAAAAAGATCTCGATAGCCTTAAAAAAAAGATTTTATTCTTAAGCAAAAAACACTCTATTGTGCCAATTCTGGTTAATGACCCAAAAGAAGGCGGACTTCAAGACTTAAACTTGATAATAAAATGCTCCGACCCTGAAACTGGTGAAATAACGAGCCTAAGCATGGACCAAGAACTCAACGACCACCTTGAGAAGCAACAACGTTCTATTATTAATTTTTTCAAAGGTCTTGGCCTGCGCCCAATGATTGCAAAAACCACAGAACCAGCGCTTGAGCAATTAGTTTCTTATTTTGGAGGATCCCACCTATGAACATAGAAATTTTAGAACTAATCGACCACGAAATTATTAACGCAGAGAGCTTTGGATTAAAAATTTTTTTTACTGTAATATCAATACTGTCATTCGTATTGTTTTGTACATTTTTCTATTTCGCATTAAAAAAAATTATACCCCTAACCGCGGAACAAAAACTGCAAGCTTTTTTAACTGAAACCGAAAAACAAAGCTCAGAGCCTGACTTCAACATGATTACTACCTATACTCAACTTATTTTACTTCTTAAAATTTTTTTAAAGGAAAAGTTATTCATAGATTTAGAACCAAAAACAGACAATGAAACAGTTTTGGTATTAAAAACTATTTTTGATAAAGAAACGCTTCAAGCTTTAGAGAAAATCATAAAAAACGCACACTATGCTCGATTCTCGCGCAAGTCATTTAGCTCTGACATTTACAAAGACGACGTTTTGGCAACCAGAAAAGTCATCTCTTTTTTCAAAATATCGGATAATGAGGATGAGAAAAAACTGTGAGCCAAGGGATTGTTTTAAAAAAAATATCACAAAATTTATTTACTGTTCTTGATAGAAACGAAGGTAAAATAATACTAAGATTTTTAACCAAGGCTGAGCCTTTTTTAGGATCAATAATAGAATTCGACATAAAAAATCAGTCTATGGGCAAAGAAATATATGTCGCAAATGATTTTGAAATTTTAAATCATTTTCCAAAGATAAATTATGAAAAAATAAACCACATGCATCAAATACTTGCCATATCAAATGAGTTATTTCCTTTACATCTGCCCGATGAAAACGCTTATAAGTGCCTAGAGGTTTCAATGCGTTTATTCGAGCGAGAAATACCATCACAAGAACTTCTTGCATTAAAAGCGGCCTCTTTGGCACGCTTGGTTTTTGACCTAGGATTTGTTGGCTTTTTATTTGAGAATAATTTATTAGATTTAGTTGAGGTTTTTCATAGTTTTTGTACAATGTATTTAGTCAGCTATAGGCCTGAGGATAACGCAGGCTTGTCTGTGCCTGAAAAAAATACTCTTATCCAAGCTGAAAAAATCTTTTCCAACCTAAAAAATTTATTATAAAACAATGTTTTTTTTAAAAAAAAATCTAAGATATTTTTTAATTACGTTTTCTTTCGCAAACATTTTGTCGTTATCGAAAGACTCTTTAAAACTCCTTGACCCTGTAAGCGTTCTTGTCGGCACAGCCGAAGATTTGCTTGTATCCACAAACGTTTACGACCAACGAAAAGCTAATTTACAAAAAATAAAGTCTCTGCTCGAAACCTCTATCATTCAAGAGGAAGAAGATGACATAAAAAAAATAAACTCAATAAAAGCTAACCTGTCTGGAAAGGCCGAGCGATTCAAGGGTTCAATTAACTTTGAAAAGATGAATCAACTCCTCAAGGAAATCAACTACCTGGTCGACGAAAAAAAAAATCAATGGAATGTAAGGAAAGATGAATACAGAACTTACTTAGATTTTTGGGAAAAAAACTCTTGGTTTACGAATGAACACGACGCTACCAACTTTGTTGAAGACTTCGGCTCAAGAATTAAGTTTTCGATAGAAGACCTAAATATTATAGAAAAGCAAATTTCAACCCTCACCCTAGAAAAAGAATCTTTGATAAAAAGAAACGCTGCACTGGTAATCCAAATCAGCGAAGACGAAGCATTATTGGAATCCCTCAAAAAAGATGAGAGTTATGAATCAAAAAAAAGGTCCTCTCGCCAAAATGATCCGCTCGCAACAGAGTTAGCTCCGATCAACGAAGAAGACGGAGAAGGCCTTGTTCACTCCATGGAAAGAACCCTAAAAACACTACGGATTGGATTATTAGACTTAAAAATAACAACGGCCTCTTTGATTATCAATCTTCTTAATTCACAAACAGATCGAATTAAAGTTCGACTAAAAGAGTTGGTTGAACAAGGCCTTAGAAAAGTAAAAGCTAACCTAAGCGTGTCCTTGTCAAACGTCGAAATAGAAGAACAGGTTTTTAATCATAACAAAAAGGATATTGGCGATAAAATTACCACAATAAATAACGAATTAGCATCGGTAAAGAAAGATGAAGACACTCTGCGTCAAAAAATTTCAGATCTAAAACTAAAAATAAAAGCGAACAAGCATCACTTGTCCACAAATACTGATATTGACCGAGATGCACTTCGCAGTGAACTAATTAGAGATGAAATAGCAGTATTAAAACTTAGTCAGGAACAAGAATTTATCTCCGCTAAAAATACCGCCCTTCAAGTTAAAAAAAAGGAATTTAATTTAGACCTTGATGAGAAAAAATACAATTTGTTAAGGGTAAAAGCATGCTATTTTGCCTGCTCAGGTAATCAATCTGGGCTTCTGGATTTATTAAACGAACTAAAAGACAGTTTGTTCAAAAAGTACGAGGGAATCTCTATAAATTCAGCAAGCGTCGATGATTTCTTAACTACAACAAGCGAAGCTAAAAAAGCTGAAATAAAAGAAAATAGGGCTAGAATAGCAAAAATGAAGCAGGGCCTGTTACTACACTATAAAAATATCGCAAAGCAAGCCGAAGACGCTCTTCAAGAAACAGAGGCAGTCCTAGATGAGTCAATAAGAAAGTACAACGAATCTCAAAGATTAATTTGGAGCTTTGAAAAGCGGAAAAAAAATCTAAGTGAAAAATTTGAGTCCCTAAAAAAAGACGTCAATGACATGATTATTCATCAAAATCGTTACTCACGTTCTCCCAAAGCGATAACGCTTGATGACTTAGATACTGCTGTTAGCGATTTTTCCATTTTCTTTGGAAAGATTTTTTGGAGTTCAAAAGAAAATTTGAATCCAATTCGCATCTTTAAAAACTTGGTAGCTATGAATCCAAGCACGCTTTTTGGATTTTTGATGTTTTTGCTAGTCTTCTTGTTATTTGCACTAATTTGCATAGCCGTTTTAAAAAAAGCCATTGTCTTTTTTAATCATGCGATAGAAACAAATGCATCAAGATTGGACAACAAGTACTATTTCCTGATGCTGATATTCATCACATTAATTTACGAAAAATTTTTCTTTGTGTTCTCTTGGATATTTTTGTCCTTGGCGCTTTACTTCAACCTCACAATATTTGATTTCTCTCTATACAGCATAGGATCATTTTACATAAGCATGTTCTACTTATTTAGCATCTTCCCGATGTGGAACCTTGTTTTCAATCTGATAGAAATATTTAGAGCATTCAACCAAAGAGTAAATTTTTTCTTCTTTAGTGAAAAATACGTAACCAAGAACACAACACTTCTAGGCACGATGCTTTATGTAACGCTTACCATTTTATCACTATGGCTGTCTATTTCTAATTATTCACCATATTTTAATCAGTCAATTTTAGGCAAAATTTTTATGGCAGGAGCTAGCCTTCTTAGCATCTTCATCTTCTTTTCATTTTTTAACAAAGAAGACATTCTAGCCATAATCCCTAAATACGGCTACATAACTTGGTTAATAAAAAAAGGTGTTGATACTTTTTATTATCCAGGATTGGCATTTTTTATTTTAATTTTTACAGTAATCAATCCATACGTTGGGTATGTAAACCTTGGATGGTTTTTAATCTTTGCAGTTCCGGCATCTACAACTGTTTTAATTGGAGCATACAACCTTCAACTATACGTAAAAGAGCACATGCAAAAGTTCTTTATCGTAGACGGAGATATCGAAGGTGAATATATCGAAAAATTTGAAAATGCCAGAATAATTTACGGATGCTTCGTTGTATTAAGCTTTTTCTTTTTGCTGATAAGCACTTACGCACTAGTTTCAAGAATTTGGTTTGAAGACTACAACCTTATGCTTCTATGGAATAATATCAATGAGAGATGGGTCCTAAAACTAAGTGATAAAGTAATTGGCCTTGTGCAAATAGTTAACTTCCTTGCGTTCTTTTTCTCAAGCTTTTTTGTTTCAACACTTATAGATAAATTGGTCCTAAAAAGCATTTTTGACATATTCAAAGTTGACGCAGGACTTGAAAACACCATTTCTAAAATTTTTCAATATACTGCGTTAATAATTTCCTTGATGCTTTCTTTCATCGCAATAAACTTAGAGGAGTTTGTAAAATACATCTTTTTAGTTGTAGCCGCAGGTATTTTATTCGGAATGCGCGAGCAAATCGTAGATATTTTTGCAGGTATTTTAATCTTGCTTGAACGACAAATAGAAGTTGGGCACTTTGTAGAATTCGAGGGCACCAGAGGAACAATTCATAAAATATCCGTTCGATCGACAACAATAAGAACTATGCGGAACTTTTTTGTTTCGATCCCCAACAGACTATTGATTTCAAAACCAATAACCAACTGGGGTGCTGGGCGAGTTGCTGTTGGGATGGAGTTTAACATCAGAGTTGCATACGGAAATAGTCCTGAAGCAATTTGCGCCATCATAAAACAAATTTTTTCAGAAAACCAATCCGTACTTAAAGTTCCAGCTGTGGTTGTAAGGCTTGATGAATTTAGCGAATTTGGAATGGTCTTCATGGCTAGAGGATTCTTAAGCGCAAGAAAAGTTAGAGAGCAATGGGATATCGCAGCTGAAATAAGAGCCGAAATAATAAAAGTGTTTAATACAAACGGAATAATGCTAGCTTATCCACACATGGTTGTTCATATGGCAGGAAAAGAACAGCAATCGCTATCCACTAATCAATCTGGAGGAGATGCGATTAACATAAAGCTTAATGAGCAAGTTTCTAATTAAACTTTACAAATTGTAGTAACTAAAATAAATTTTAAACGATTTTAGATTTTTTATATTATGCCAAACTATTCTCTTTCTTACTTAGAAACAAAACCTAAAGGATACATAGTTAAGATTAATAGTGCAGTTATAGATATAGATTTCTCAGAATCAAAAACTGTACCAAAAATCGGAAACTTAATCGTTATCGTTCTTAAAAAAGAAGCGAAGCTCTCATTTATACACGTTGAAGTCCAAGAGCACATTGGCGACGGAATAGTGCGAACTATAGCTATTGATCCAATTGAAGGTTTATATCGCTCAGTAGAAGCTTTTGACACTGAAGAAACTATCATGGCGCCAGTTGGCGAAAAAGTTCTCGGAAGAGTCTTTAATGTACTCGGAGAAACAATTGATGGAGCTCCGTTCGAAGAAAAAACTGAAAAATGGTCTATTTTTAGAGAACCGCCAAGCATTAATGAACAAAGCGTTGAATATGAAATATTACAAACCGGAATCAAAGTTATTGATTTAATGTGCCCCTTTTTAAAAGGTGGTAAAATTGGATTATTTGGAGGAGCTGGTGTAGGCAAGACAGTGCTGGTTCAAGAGTTAATAAGAAACGTTGCGGTAGAGCACAAAGGATGTTCGGTTTTCGTTGGAATCGGAGAAAGAACCCGAGAGGGAGCAGATCTTTGGAATGAAATGAAAACTTCCGGAGTTATTGATAAAACAGCGCTAGTTTTTGGCCAAATGTCAGATATGCCAGGGGCGCGATTCAGAGTTGGCTTAACAGGCTTAACAATGGCCGAATATTTTCGCGATACATTAAACCAAGATACCCTTTTGTTTGTTGATAACATATTTCGCTACGTTCAGGCAGGAGCTGAGGTTGCAGTGTTGTTGGGCAGAATGCCTTCTGCAGCAGGCTACCAGTCGACCCTTGCTAACGAAATGGGCGCTTTTCAAGAAAGAATCACAAGCACACTTAAAGGATCTATCACATCTATTCAAGCAGTTTATGTTCCCGCCGACGATTACACAGATCCAGCCCCAGCAACAACGTTTCAACACCTTGATGCTGCAGTGTTTTTATCCCGCAAAATCGCTCAAATGGGTAATTATCCTGCGGTCGATCCTCTCGCATCAACATCTTCAATGCTAAATCCTGAAATCGTTGGAGATAGACACTTTACCGTTGCAAACATGGTCAAGGAAACGCTACAAAAATACAATTCATTAAAAGACATCATCAGCATCCTTGGCATGGATGGGCTCTCTGATTTTGATAAAATTCTTGTCAACAGGGCAAAGCGGGTTGAAAAATTCTTAACTCAGCCTTTGTTCGTAGGCGAGCAGCACGTTAACTTTAAAGGAAAATATGTTTCTATAGAAGAAACAGTTTCTGGATTTGAAAGAATTTTAAGCGGAGAATTGGACGAGCTCCCAGAAAGAGCTTTTTATATGGCAGGCTCAATAGAAGACGTTATTGAATCAGCAAAAAAATTGGGTGCTTAATGATAAAAACCATACCCTTAAAAATATTGAAAAACCTTGAGATAAAAAATTTAGACGTAGAATGGATAAAAATAAAAACCTCCGACGGAAACGGAGAGCTTTATATTTATCCAGGGCATGAAAACATAGTCGTGAATGCCGGAGAATCGGTTGTTTTCAAAATTGCTAAGCAAAATGAACAAGCTCAGCAAACCGGCACACAAGAATCGATTTTTGTCCTAGAAAATAATACAGCTGTACTTATCTGCTAGAATTAAATACAACCAACTAATACTTTAGAAAATTTATTTATATCCACAGCTGCCCTCAAAGCGCTGTTAACATCTTCAACTGAAGCATTTTTCACAGCAAGCCAATATTCATTAGTGTGATTTGCAGAGAGGCCACACAACATATTTTCTACAGCATCATACAAAAGAGCCTTGGATGAGCTTATGAGTTTAATGACATTTCCCTGTATAATAGATTTTGCATTTTTCAACTCTTCTTCTGTAATTCCATTTTCAAGCAAATCTTTAAAAACACCTAAAACTTGCTGCTCAACTTCCTCAACAGAATCTTTATTTAAATTTGTGTAGAAAAATTGCAATCCAAAATATTTATTAAAGGCCCCGAAAGAACCCCGCATAGAATAAAACAATCCACCTTTTTCTCTAATCTCTGAGATCCTTGAACCTAAAGGATTAAAGGCTATTATCGATGCTAAATTAAGATATGGCTTTAGAGGCGAGCTAACGTTTACAAGCGAAGGGGCAACTAAATAAAGCAATACCTGGTCCCGAAGCAAAGGTATCGCTTCGTTAAACTTCGCATCAATGTTTATCAGAGGTAGATCTTTTGGCTCAAATATTTCGTCACGACACCAGCTTCTAGAACACTTAGACAACACGGCCTTAACTTTGTCTTGCTTAAAGCTTCCGGCAACACCACAGAGAGCTGAAGGGGGATTAAATGACGCATGGTGTTTTACAACATCTCGTAAGGTAAGATTTTTAACAAATTTTATTTTGTCATCAATCGTATTGGCAAATTCTGTTCCAGCAAAAAAATTTATTCCCGCAAAATCTTGCGCAAGAGATAAATTACTATCTTTTTTTTGCTGAAGAGACTGAACACAATTATCTCTGAGCTTTTCGAACGCATCTTTTTTAAATAATGGATTTTTGATTATATAAAAAATTCTTTCAAGAACGGGGATAAAATTGGAATTCAAAACAGAGCAGCTAACACCATTCCTAGAAAATTCAACTGACGCGCCCATGTTTAAAAAGAACGTTTCATGATCCTCCTTAGAAAAACCCTTGCTGCCCTCGAATAACAACATCATCATAATCTCTGTAGCAAGGCCATCGAGCGAAGCCGATAAATACTCATGATTTCTAAATCTCAAAGTAAAATCGACAAGCGGTAACCGAAAATCTTCGATAAAAAAGGTTTCTAACTTTTGATTAATTTTTTCACGCAAAGGCTCTTTGATCTCTAAATCCATTAAGATGGGTCCTGAATAGTTATTAACAGCCTGGGGTGGCTCAACTTGAGTTTGGCGAACATGGTTCTCTAGAATTTTTAGTTCTTCTTTTTTTATTTCTTCATTTTTTTTTAGCCATGCATCACGCTTACTTTCGACCAAAGGTTTTACGTGTACAACTTGGGCTGAATCCATCGAAATGTGGCTTTTAAATAATCCTGATATCTTGTCGCTATCAAGCTTATAAATATTTTCAACGCCACAAAGAATATCATCGATATGCCCTTTGGCAAAATAATCGTTAGAAAACAAATAAGCCATGCTAAATAATTTTTGATACATCTTTATAAACTCACTGACAAAAGATGTCCTCAGTGAGGAAATCAACGAAACAGAAAATCCTTCGTTTCTAATCCTTTCAACTTCCTCCTCAATTACAGCTTGACAACGCGATAACTGACCTTCTTTTGGAGAAACAACCGCATACAAAAATCCGCCTTCATGCATCAATTTTATGCCACCAGAGACGCTTGCTGCTATTTTGTCTTTGTCAATCAAACGTTTTGCTAACACAGAATTTGAAGAACCTACAAAAGCCTCTGCTAATAAATTTGCATCAAAGTAGCTAGACGATTTAAGCCCCGGAATAGTCCAAAAATAATAAAGAAAATCATTTTGCACTTGGTGCTGAAGCGTTAAAAAACTTTGCATAGACTGACCAATTAACGCTGGCTGGACAGGCTTTTTGGGGGTATGAGTATTTTTTATGCCTGCAAAATATTGCTCTACTTTAGGTCTCATTTCGTTAAAGTCAAAATCTCCGGCAATGATTAAAAGGCCATTCTGAGGCTGATAATTTTGTTCATAAAACTTTTTGATATCTGCCGCATGAATATTAGCAAGCTCTTCTTTAAATCCGATTATGGGGAAGTGGTACCCGTGGTTTGGAGGAAACATCCGTTCTAAAGCTTTCTGATACACCTCATGAAACACCGAATCGCGGTACATATTTAATTCCTGAACAACGGTTTTTAGCTCTGAAGCCAAATGATTTTCGTCAAATCGAGCATTCTGCATACAGTTTGCCAGAATATGCAAAAATGGCTCATAATCGGCTTTATTCATTTCAAAATAAAAAGAGGTAGAGTCAAAACTCGTATAAGCGTTGTACGTTGCGCCGTACTTATTTGCTATCGCAGGGATATCTACTTCCGAAAATACGTCAGTGCCTTTAAAAATCATGTGTTCGACTAAATGAGCAAGTCCTCGCTCAGAAGATGATTCGTTTCCTGATCCAACGCGATAACTCATGCTTGCAAAAATTTTTGGTGCCAAGGCTTGCTTAAAAAATAAAACCGTCAGCCCGTTTTCAAGCTTTTCTATTAAAACATCTTCTTTTGCTATCTTGAATTCAATTGGAGCTCCAACTGAAGGTTCCGGCATAAAATGGAATTTTACATCGTTAAAAAAAAACGCAGTTAATAAAACAAGCCCAAGGATCATAACCATAATAAAGATCCATTTAATTTTGTTATTCACAAGATTCATATCAAAATGCAAAAAAAGATTTACCATTACATTATTTTAAATCACAAAAAAAATGAAGTAATCCTTGCTTTTTTCATCTTTAGCGTAGGTTAATGAATCCGATTTTGTTCTTGAATATAACTGTTCAATTCCATGACATTTGTAAAATATTTTTCTCTAGTTTCTTTTTTAATGCTCTTTAACAACATCACAAAACCGGCATACACAAAACCCGACATGTATTGGTATTGGTGCGATGCTGAAGGTTCTTACGGAACATTAGGCGGCGATCAAATGAACTATTATTACATGTTAAAAAAGGGGAAAGTCAGCCGAAATAATCAAATTCCCTACTCTGAAAATAACGTCGGAGGATTTGAATGGGTTTTCAAACCAAGAGGATACCTGCCTTTTAGAAATCCAGGTCCCGCAACTACTAACAATTTTCCCATCACAGAAATACTAAAAAACGTATCGTTCAGTATCGGCCAATACAGAACAACAAACATGTCGGGAAAAGGTGGATCGGCAGATAAAATCCTAGAGTATGACTATAAAGGAGCCTGGCCTGGAAAGGCTAAAATGGGCTCGGTAGAGCTTTCTAACATAAAACAATACTTTAGGATAGAAAATTTTGGAAACGTAGATGAAGCTCTTTTTGCTCATAACAACCTCAAAAGTTATGTTTATGGATCTGATATCGACAAAAAAGGCGACCCTTCTTATCTAAAAAAAATAGATGACGAATTATTTAGTTTAACAGACAAAAAAAAGTTCTTACCTTCAAAACTTGCGCTAAGCTCAGCTGTGAAATATGGAGATAAAATTAAAATAACATCTATGGTTTCAAAATACACCCTCTACGGGGCCGGGAAGCCTTTTATCGAAGATGCAAGCGGTAAAACAGGACAAGTCTTTGGCTCTCACGAAGACACACAAAGTGAATATGACAAAATATACAACTTAATCGCACCAAGCGAGCAACAAGAGGAATATAGCTGGTTTATTATAAAAGGACCCCACTCTGACGCAGATGCAATGAACGCAACGATAGGAACTCAAGTAAAAAGCGGCGACATAATAAGACTAGAACACGTAAAAACAGGAAGAAACCTTTCGATAGACGATCAACACACAACTCTTGGCGCACTATTTTATCAAACAGAAAATGTTCTTTCGCCAAAAGCTCTGTTAACCGAAAATGCTGGCACAGAAGAGGTTAGAAACAAATCTGCTAGTGCTAAATTTAAAGACTCAGCTAGAGGTCTAAACGCAGCCTGCAATGCCGTTCTTTCCTCATCAACTTCTGGAATTGGATCAATTAATGACGAATTTTATATTAAAATAATTGATGCAGACATTCCAAAATTGACAAACGGCTGCAAGTTCTACCTAGAACACAAAAATACAGGAAGAGTTTTAGTTTCTGAATATGCACACTACGTATTTTACAAAGATGAAGTCTTTGATAAATCTAAGTTTAAATACTGGTACGGACTTGTAAATTTAATCAAACTTAGCGCTGATGAAAAAGTTTCAATGCCATGGATAGTGCTGGCAATAGACTCCTTCAACCCGCAAGAAAATAAAGAATTGATAAACAAAGTTTCGTCGTTTGATACCGACGTCAAAACAACAATTGCTTATTTTTGCAACGGGATCTTGAAAGACCCCACAACAAATTACTTTGGCCAGGGCATCAATCTTACAAAAAAAATGCCCACACTAGATACCGATGAACTATTAACAAGCTATCTTACAAATTTCTTAAAGTACCTCAAATCCCTTGATGATGATTTTTTCAATAAAAATAAATTTACTATCAACCCAATAAAAGCGGTAATTCGAAAAGTAAAAACGACCAATACAACATTTGCAAATTCTCTAAACAAAATTGATGAAATTAATAATTATCTCCAACAAAACTCCTATTTTCAATCAAGATCTCTAAGAGAAAAAATCCAAGAGATTGAGGGAATTATATCGTCAGGTACAACAAGTGAACTCTCCTCCCTTGAAAGCAAAATATCTACTATCAGCTCAGATCGCGTCATGATGATGGCAAAAACAGGATTTGCTGCTATTAACGAATTATTAAATGCAACGCAAGAACCAGGAGATGCATCCACAGGCATAATTGGGGCAACAATCATGATCCAATGGCTTGAAAAAAGGGCAAACACTCTCACGGCAATAGATCCATCAACAAACGCACCGCTTCTTTCGAGTGAAAAAATTTCACGAATTAAAACAGACCTTGCATCGCTAGAGTCCAGCATTTACGTAGAAGCTTCAGCCTCAAACACAATTTCGCAAGGCAACTTGGCAAAGAAAATAAATTATCTTGAAACCATAAATGCGCTAAAATCTAAAGGTTCGATTATTGACTCAGAAAAAACATCTTTAATCGAAGCATTTAGATTTATCGTTGCAAATAAAAGCCTATTTACCATTACCGAGCTTTCTGATCTAAAAGTCGCATTTACACTTGTGACGCAAAAGTTTTCCCTCGGCGTAGATGCTGGCGGAATCGCGGAAGGATTAAATACCGTCTTTGACGTAAATTATTTAGTTGCACAATTTAATATTATGGAATTTTCACTAAGGACAATGACTGCTGGAGACAAAATCACATCAACAATATCAACGATGCTTGATTATCTAAAAAAAATAATATCTCGCAAAGCTGAATTTGATAAAATTGCGGGATCAGAAGCCTCTACAAACCTTGATGCCTTCGTTGGATCAACAAACTTAGTATTGCTCAATAATCAGGCCTTGGCCACATACCAAAACTCAATTACGGCATTAAACGACACTAATTTTAAATATTTGCTGTATCAACTAAAGGTCCCCCTAACAACAAAAGATTTTGTAAATTATTTTGAAAGCGTATCTCAGCAATCTACATTATCATCAAATCATTTATCGGGCCTGCAAAAGGCATTAACTCTGATCAACGGCGAAAACAGCACGTTATCCTCTGCAGACGTCAGAAGGCTACAAAAAGCTATGGAACAAATAAAGATAATCTCAGGGTCAACATTTACACCGCCAAGCCCAAAAATCACATCTTTTACAAACTTTTTAGACAAAATATCAGCTAAGATTATAAATGCAGATTATTTTGATAAAACAAATGTGAACTGGAAAAGCGAAAAAATATTGGCTTTTTGGGAGCTATTGTATTTGGTTCAGGCGTACAATGAATATAACCCAGATTTTTCTAACGAAAAACAAAAGTACCAATTTGCCGCAATAATAAAATACTTCATGAAAGTGCTGAAAACATATCAAAAAGACTTTGCTGAAAATGACTTTGAATATCTTTTGGCAAAAAACAATCTGGAATCGCTAACAAAAATCTTTAGTTCTGTAAAAAAATAAACATTTAGAAAAATTGTACGCAAAAAACAAAAAATCATGGCTTTTTGCGTACAACAAAATAAAAACAATTGATTTAAATATCTAAGCTTAGCTAGGATTTTAACTGAAGATATAAGGATTTTTTCCAATGATAAATTTATTCAGCAGCCTTATTTTATTTAGTTTAATGATCATGGTACCAACTCACTCATTCATGGAAACAGAAGAGATGGACCAAGAATATACTTCCGAATTTATGCCTATGAACGAAGAAGATAATACAAACGAAACTGGATATGTAGCCGAAGACGAAGCAAATTACTCATCAGGAGATGAAGACATGGATTTTGCCATGGCTGATGACAACTTTGATGAAAATGCTCAAAACCAAGACGATGCAATGATCGACGAAGCACCAGAATTCATGGATGATTCAGGCGAAACCAATATTGAAGGATATTCTTTCGAAGAAGATGCCCAAAGTTTTGATGAAGACAATGAAATGACTGAAGAAGAAGATTCATTTAGCGAAGAATAGATTAAATTACTTCGATAAGGATGGATAATTTTTATCTTCATCCTTATCGTTGTTCAAAAGGATTTTTTCCTTCAAAAAAAATTATTTATTAGTATGCTTTTAACAAAGCAGAAAAAAGCATAGTTAATGAATAGTATCGCCTACATCAAACAACACATTTTGAGCCTCATCCAGGACAAATATAATCTGTCAGAAAACGAATCAAAAAGTATTATTATTTCATTCAATCAAAATAGAGAATTCGGTGATCTATCAATTAATGCTGCATTCATTATTTCTGGCTTAGGCAGAGGAAAATCAACTCCTGAGATAGCAAGTGAAATCGCAGGAGCTTTGCAAGATCCGATGACAGATGAATACGAAAATAAATTAGCGCCTCATATAAAATCTGTAAACATCATGGGTAATGGATTTGTAAATGTTAATTTGACCGAAGAAACCTGGCATACAACAGCTCATGAATTAGCCGTGCATCCTACATTTTGCTTTAAATTGTTTGATGATGAAGAACGAAAAAATTATTTAATTGAATTCGTAAGCGCAAACCCTACAGGGCCTATTTCAATTGCGCACGGTAGAAATGCAATTTTAGGTGATACGCTAGCCAGAGTCCTTTCTTTTTTAGGTCACAAAGTAACAAAAGAATTTTACATTAATGACGCTGGGCAACAAATAAAAGCTCTTGGCAAAAGCCTGCACCACAAATTGTTAGTAAAATCTGGAAAAATTTCTCCTCACAATGAGTCTGAACTCCAATACAACAACGAATACATGGATGACCTTGCAAATAAAGCGCTTGCAGATTTTGGACCAGATATTTTAAATAAAGAAGAAAAATTTTTTGCAACTTATGCTAAAAACTATTTCCTGAATCATATCAAAGAAGATTTAGCAAATTATCATGTCAACATCGAAAATTGGAAGTCCGAAGAAGAACTTTTTGAACAAGGAAAAATTCAATCCATCTTAAAGTTTTTTGAAGCTCAAAATTTAACATACGAGCAAGACGGCGCGCTTTGGTTCAAAGCAACAAATTATGGCGACGAAAAAGATCGCGTACTTGTAAAGAGTGATGGATCCTGTACATATCTTTTGCCAGATATCGCTTACCACAAAGACAAGTTCGACAGAAAATACGATTTCATCGTTGATATATTAGGCCAAGATCATCACGGTTGTGAAAAGAGAATGCTTGGTGCAATGGAAGCGCTAGGATTTGATTCGAAAAAACTAAAACTTCTTTTTTATCAAATGGTCATGATCAAAGAAGATGAAAAAGTTGTTAGAATGTCTAAAAGAAAGGGCAACTTCAAATCATTAAAGGATGTTGTGGAAGAAGTCGGCGTTGATGTTGCAAGATTTTTCTATCTAAACAAAAAAGCTGACGCCCATCTTAATTTTGACATGGAGCTTGCATTAACGGCTAGCAACGACAACCCTGTTTACTACATTCAATATGCATACGTCAGAACAAATAGCATATTAAGCAAGGCTAGCGAACTTAATACTGAACTAGCAGAATATGTAGATATGTTGCTCAAAAGAAGCATTAATGAAGTCGTAACAGCATCTATCGAACACCAATTTTATGCCGACGACATAGAATTATTGAAAAAAATCTGTTCATTCAGATATGTGCTTATTGCAATTGCGCAAAGTTACCAAGCACACCTTTTAGCTAATTTCACCCTAGAGCTTACAAAAATGTTTCATGCATATTATAACGCAAATCGAATCATTGATGAAAATGCCCTGGATGTTACAAGGTCTCGCTTACTGATAATTTCTATCGTCAGGAATACTTTAAGCATTTGCTTGGATTTGCTAGGTTTAAGCAAACCAGATAGAATGTAAGCACCCTCTAAATTTAGTAGAAACCTTTTAAAACTTAGCAGAGAAAAAAATGGCAGATTCAAAATTTGACTTGGAAAAAATCCTTCAAAAAAACATTCGAAACTTTTCTATCATCGCACACATCGATCATGGCAAATCAACCATGGCGGACAGAATGTTAGAACTAACAGGGACGCTTTCAACTCGAAAAAAAAATGAACAATTTTTGGACAGGCTTCAAGTAGAAAAAGAGAGAGGCATTACAGTAAAAGCACAGAGCGCCTCGCTATTTTTTGATTACAAAGGGGAAAAGTTTTTACTAAATCTTATCGATACTCCGGGACACGTGGATTTTTCTTACGAAGTCTCCCGCTCGCTATACGCTTGTCAAGGAGCCATCTTGCTTGTGGATGCTGTGCAGGGAGTTCAAGCTCAAACTATGGCAAATTTTTATTTAGCCTTTGAACAAAACTTAGAGATCGTACCCGTTATAAATAAAATAGATTTACCAAATGCAGACATAGAACGTGTCGGCGGAGAAATCTTATCTTGCTTCGACATAGACTACACTCAAGCTGTTTTAACTTCAGCTAAAAATGGCATCGGAATTGAAGACACTTTAAAAGCTGTGGTAGACAGAATCCCCGCACCAAAAGGAAATCCCGAAAAACCCTTCAAAGCCCTCCTTTTTGACTCTTGGTTCGATGAATATCGTGGAATAATTTGCATGATAGAAGTCATAGACGGGAAAATTAAAAAAGGCGATTTAATAGCATCCGCATTCACCAAAAAAGATTATGAAATCTTAGAAATCGGAATCATGTACCCAGACCTAACCCCAACTGATGAATTATTCACAGGGCAGGTGGGATACATAATCACCGGAATGAGAAACGTAAAAGAAGCTATGATCGGGGATACTCTGCACTTGAGAAATCAACCTATAGAAGCACTTCCGGGATTTAAAGAGCCAAAGCCTATGGTATTCGCAGGAATTTACCCTATCGACAACTCCGAATACGAACACGTTAAAGATGCTATTGAAAAATTAACCTTAAACGATCCTAGCGTCTTTGTTGAAAAAGAAACCTCTGTGGCACTAGGACACGGTTTTAGATGCGGATTCCTTGGCCTTTTGCACATGGATGTGTTCATGCAAAGACTTGACCAAGAATACAACGCCTCGATCATCTCCACAGCGCCAAGCGTGCTTTATGAAGTAGATTTAGCAAATGGAAAAAAAATAAAAATTGATAACCCTGCGGATTTTCCAAATCCATCGCAAATCGATAAAATTTTTGAGCCAATGATTAAGGCTACCATAATCACGCCAGAAAAAAGCCTTGGATCCTTGATTCAACTATGCCAAGAAAGAAGAGGTACTCAATTGAGCTTAAACTACATCAGCGAAGGCCGAGTAGTGTTGCAATATAGACTTCCACTTTGTGAAATAATTATAAATTTTTATGACAGATTAAAATCTATCAGCGCAGGATACGCAAGTTTGGACTACGAACTAGATGGTTACGCAGAATCTGAAATGGTAAAAATGGACATTCTTCTGAATGGGCACCCTGTAGACGCGCTTTCCTTGATTCTGCACAAGGATTCGGCTTACCATAAAGGCCGCGCGCTGGTTGAAAAATTAAAAAATGTAATTCCTCGACAAATGTATGCCCTGCCGATTCAAGCTGCGATTGGCTCTCAAATTATCGCAAGAGAAACTATTTCTGCATTTCGTAAAGACGTTATCGCAAAATGTTATGGCGGAGACATTACGCGTAAAAACAAACTTCTAGACAAGCAAAAAGAAGGAAAGAAAAAAATGAAGATGGTAGGAAGTGTTGAACTATCTCAAGAAACCTTTTTGGCGGTACTCAAAGATGAAGAATAATAAAAAAAAAGTCCAAATCGAAATTGATGAATTATCAGAAAAGACCTCACTGAGAAAAAAGAAAGGGTCTTATTCAATATCAGTTGTCTCGGAAATGTTTGGAGTACATCAACAAACAATTAGGCTTTATGAAAAAGAAGGCCTTATTTGCCCCAGCCGTTCAAGCGGAAACACGCGTAAATTTACCGAGGAAGACGTTAATCAACTGGAAGAGGTGATTTATCTAACTCACCAACTTGGCGTCAACCTGGTGGGTGTCAGCATGATTTTAAAGCTCAAGAAAAAAATGGCCAAGATGCAAGATGAAATTAATGGCTTATTTGACCAAGCCAAAACTAACTTGCAAAAGGATGCAACAAAATTGGAAGCCGAAAGCAAACTGCAGCTTGAACGAATTAAAGCTATCAAAAAAGCTAACAAAACTGCAGGCAAAAAAGTCCTAGATGTCGACTAAGAGCTTAAATGGCAATAGCATGAGTATGACTCCGTGTGTTAGCAATCCTCGTTTTTGAGGCTTAACTGGCCGATTGTCTAATTTACAGAACGCAAGCTTACCCCCTAAAAATTTTTAAAAAAGCGCATAATTTTTCAAAAATCAAGCTTTTTGCTCTCTAAAAAAATTTTTTGGACAAGAAGGATGCTTTCAATTTAATTGAAAGCATCCTTCTTGTGAACTCATTCTTTTATGAAAAAATTATTAAGCATCTTGCTGTTATTAAGTACAATCAACTTTTCTTACTCAGCAAACCAAGAAATAACAAAAACATATTTATTAAATCAAAATCATTCAAAGAATCTCTCATCTGCAATAACTTTCATTAGAAATATATGCCTCTCAAACAATAAAGGAACCATGGGTAATGCTGTGTTAAAAGACGAAACCATTACGACCATTAAAACTCTTTCTAAAGAAGAGCTTACAACAGCCTTAATGATTGCCGACAACTGTATACCACAAGTAAACAAAGTTCAAGAAACATTTGCTAAAAACTTCAATATCGCAATAAACAAGCTTAAACTAGAAATATTTTCACATAAAATTAAATATGCTGTTACTTTAACAGAAGTTGCAGAAGATTATAAAAAGGTCCAAAATCTCTTATTATTAGCGTTCAAAAATGATTTAGAAAAACTCTCAAGTTATAATCAAAACGTTCTTGAACAAATAATTTGCTCTAACACTTTCTCAACATTATTTACAAACGACTTAAGTGCCATTTCACATTCTGCAGATAAAAATGACCTAATTGCTGCACTAAAAATTTTGTCTATTTTTTCAAATAAAGAATTTAAAATTAAAGATCAAAAAGTAGAAACACTTAAAAATGTTATCAAAGATCGCCTTACAAAACCTTTTGCTCCTACTGAACCAACAGCTCCAGCAGTACAAGGAAAGATTTCTGCTATTAAAGTCGCTGCAATCGTATTTTCGTTAGTTCTGATTGGCGGAGGAATTTGGAAAAGATCATGGTTAAATTCGACCATTTATAAAATATTTAAAAGAACTAAAAAAACCGAAGATATTCAACTAGAAGATAAAAAAGCTGTAGACAACCTAGATCAAGAGCCATAAGCTACAGAACAAACCCCTCCGATAGAAGCTTAGTTCTAAAAACAATAATAATTCTCAATAAAAAGGGGTCTTTGAAACATTCTAAGGCCCTTTTTTATACCTTCAATACTTGCCAATTAGATTCCAAAATTAATTACGCCTAACCACACTTCATCTTCCATTCAAATCGAAATCAAAAATCTTCAAAAAATTAACAAATTGCTGGTTTTGTTATTGCAGTGGTTTTTTTGGACAAGCACCAAAAAGATGCTATCATTTGAAAGAATTCTCAAACAATTAACAATGAACTCTATTTTAAAAAATTTGACCAAGTCGTTGATAAAATTTGTTATCGCTATGGCTATGATTACAAACTTGCAAGCAGAAGAACTGCCATCGCCTGCGCGAATGATCAGAAATGTAGTCGTTAACCATCTCAAATATCAATACGGAAGCAAAGAAAAAGTCTTGGCCAAGCTTTTGCAAAATATAGATAAAATTTATCGTATATTCAATAAAAGACAAGCTGTTATTACTCCAAAATTAGCTATAGCTAATTTAATAAATAACCTGACTGGCGAAGAAAACTTCAACGACTCAAACAAAGTCGCTTTTTTAAAAACAAGTAAACATGTTTTGCTACTATATCTAGCATATTTGGATAGTCTTAATCATTTGCCAACACAAAATCATAAGAGAACAGTTGAATATCCTAATGAATTAAAGAGATATATCATTAGCCAAAATAATGTTGGATTTTACCTAAATTTTTCTGATTTTAAGCCAGAGCTAAAACCTGATTTTGCAAAAACAAACCCTCAAGATCTTAAAGTCAAAAGATTTTTAAGTTATTTGACTCAAACCGTAAAATACTCATGCCGCAGCAAGAAAGCTATTATTGGTAAATGGCTGCCTTTTGTATCTAGAATTCTATTAGAGTCAGGAATAGCGGGTAAAAATATAATAACTTTAAAAATCGTGATGATTAACATAACAAGTAGTCTATTGCTTCATTATGAACGAGGAGACTCCAGAAAAGCCCTATGCACAAAGCTGGTATTAAAACATTTGTTAGGTTTTCACACAGATTTACTATCAATATTAAAGAATAAAGACCCTCTCGCCAAGCTCTCGTCAGTTGTTCATAATAATAGATTTCTCTTACTTGCTTTGTTAGCCCACTTTGGCCGCGCTTACCATGCCTGCTTGATTCACAATGAACAAGTTGCAAAAGAAAAGGCCCTGGCAGAACAAGCCGAACACGAACAGGCTTCCGTTGAAATCGATGATGATGAATCTCAAGATGATCAAGAAAGTGATGCACTTGATGATGAAGAAGAGGATGTTAATAACGATGAAGACGAAGATTAAGCTTCAACTAACGTCTAAATAATTTTTATTTTCTCGGTTGCATATCGAAACATAGTTCTCGGCATAGCCTTTTTGTGTTTTTGCAAAAAGGCTATCAAAACTGATTCGTTTTTATTGCCAACTTCACGCAACATCCAGCCAACAGCTTTGTGAATAAGGTCTTCTTTGTCATCAAGCAGCATTTCTGCCAAGATTAATGTAGTCTCAAAATGTTGCTTGCGAATAAAAATCCACGTTGAAACCATTGAAATTCTACGAATCCATAGGTTTTCTGATTTAGCCCAGTTGAGCAAGACACTTTTATCTTTATCTAAAATAAATGCGCCAACTATGTAATATGCTGAGGCGTCAACCAAGTTCCAGTTGTTAACATAACACATATTTTGACAATAAAAATTGTAAATCTCCTCACGAGCCTCTGGCCCAGACTTTGAAAATTTTAAAATTAAAATAAACAATGCAAGAAGGCGTTTTTCATTAATAGGCGAAGATAACAAAACCAAAAGATCTTCAAGATTTAAATGCTTAAATTCTTTAGATAGTTGCCTCAATACGGGATTAGGAACGCCAATAAACAGGTCCCCCTCGCCATAACAACCTTTTCCCGTTTTAAAAAATCGAGCAGCACCAGCTGCGCGTACAGGGTCAGCAAGAGAATCAAGTTTTTTATTAAGTTCAGATAAATTCATGTTACTTCTTCAAAACGTTAGAAAAGTTTTCTTTGATGTATATGGGAAAAATTTCAAAAACAGGATCTGTCTTAATATTTGCTAAATCAAAAATAAACTCATCACTAAATTCATTAAATGCTTTATCTAAGACATTGGCCTGCAAAGAATCAGACAAACTAGAAATAAGAGAGCATCCCTCACCTAAAAAAACAACCTGTTTATTTTTAAAAAATTGAAAAGCAAATTCATTAAACTTTTCGATAAATAAACATTGATCTTTAAATAAAAAATCTTTTTTTTCAGAATCAAAAATTGAAAAAAATATATCGCCGCCAAAGCCATTAAGAACGCCAACGATAAGTTCTTTATTATTAAATTGTGGCTTAGCTTGCAAAATTAAAGCTTCAAGGTGGTTTACTTTTTGAATAGGCACATTGCTTGCATAACTCAACCCATTTGCTGTAACCACTAAAGTTCGGCTTGTGGTAAACGGACCAGGCCCAGCATCCACGATAATCTTTGATAAATCATTGACCGATAAATTTAATTTTTGTAACTGAGCTTTAATTGTTGGTGCTAAATATCGACTAGACTCTTTTGTCGAGAGTAAATTAGAAGCCAAAATGGAAGAGTTGTCGAATAATTTGACTAAAACCTCACCATTTTGGCTAAACATTCCTAAAAAATATCGCTGTGTGCTCAAGATTGATTTTTAAGTTTTTCTTTTTGATAGAATAACCCGAAAGCGGAATCTTTAATAGTATTTTCCTTACGCTCAACGATTTTACCGCAATTAAGGCATTTCCAGCCTTCAACACTTAAAAATTTATTTGAAAACGCCTGGTTGATCATCAAGCCTTTGCATTTGGTACATTCCATGAACATCCTAGATTAGAAAGGTTTTTTTATTACACTACTCTTCTTTTAAATATATTTTCTATAATTTTAGGAGAAAGATCCGCAACAGCCTCATTTAATTGCTCTACAGTATTTATTCCTCTGACATAAAAAAAAGGAACTTCATAGTGAGCGACATGTAAGCCCTTCTGAGAAGCCAAATTAAAAAAATTGGTTATATTAACTTCAGCAAACTCTGCGTTATTTTGTAAAATGAAATCTTGCAAATTGCTTTGTAAAAAAGATTTTTTAAAGAAATAAATGCCACCATTTATTAAATTCACAAATTCTTCATGCGCCTCTAACGCCTTCTGTTCAATGATTAAAGTGGTTCCGTTTTTTTCAATTACTCTACCGTACCCAAAAGGATTTTCAGCCCTGGCTGAAATAATGCTCGCTTCTAAATTTTTATCTACGCAAAATTTAACAAATTCAGCCAAAACTTGGGGCGTAACAAATGGCGTGTCCCCATTTAAAACTATAATATTTTCTGATTCCCAAAACGGCTTGGATGCCAAAAAGGCATCTCCGCTGCCATTCTGAGAAACTTGCTCCGCAACAACGTAATGATTTGAAAATGATTCGGATAAATAGTTCAAAACTTTATCTTTTTGATGACCCAAAACTACAATCGGAGCCTGAGAAAAAAAAAGTGCCGTATTCATTACCCAGCCAATTAAGGGAACGGCCTCAACTTTTGCTAGCAATTTGCTAGTTTCAGATTTAAATCGAGAAGACTTTCCTGCAGCTAAAATAACCACAGAAACATTCATTGAACACAAGCCTCTTGAACAAGAGCTATTTTAAAAGCATTGATGCATGCTAAAAAAAACGATGTCAGCGAAAAAGATTGATGCCCTGCAGGAATAGAATCGTCCAAGTTACTAAAACCAAGCGCCTTTTTTAAGAAAGATTCTGGCCGCTTGCCAACGAAGGAGACAACCCTGTTAGATTCTTCATTTAAATAAGTTTTAATTTCGCGCTCAACATCAGATAAACTCGCAATTCCATCAATTAAATTCAAATCTCTAGCTTGCCTGCCAGAAAAAATCCTTCCATCGGCCCAAACTTTGTGATCATTTTTCCTCAATCCTCTTGCAGCAGAAACGTTTTCAACAAAAGATAAATACTGCTCATCGCACAACAGCTGAACATATTTTGCATTTTTTTCATTCGTCTTATCTGACAAAGGGTTGAGCACAAGTTTATAATCACCCTTTGAATAAAGCTCATAATCAACTTTTAAACTCGTGGCTAAATCTTTAACCTTTGGCGCGATTAGAAACACTCCGATCCCGCCCACGATAGAAGCTTCTTGTGCAAAAACTTTATTTGCAGCAGAGGCTATATAATAACCACCTGACGCACACTGCCCCTCAACAAGAGCAAAAATTGGTTTTTTTTCTCGTAATTCTAAAAGCTCTCTAAACAAAAGCTCGCTAGGGCCAGGGCTGCCGCCAGGAGAGTCCATTTTTAAAAGAACGGCTTTAATTGAATCGTCATTAGAAATATTTCTTATTTGGCCAAGATAGTCTCTTGAATTTGAAATCATCCCGCCAATTTCCAACCAAGCTACTCTCAGCTTGGGGTTGCTCTTTTCTTTTAAAAAATCAACAGCCAATGGAAAAAAAGCAAATAAGAACTGGCCTAAAACTAAAAGCAGAAATATATTTTTTAAAAAATCCCAAAAAGACTTACCTTCGCCGCCACCTGAAACAAACATTTAATCCTCGTTATTAAAATATTTTAGTTCTCTTTTTATCGAACGGTTCGCTTCACGTTCTTTAAGGTCTCGACGCTTGTCGTACATCTTTTTGTGTTTACCTACACCGATTTCTATTTTCAAAAACCCTGAATCACCGATAAAAGCTTTTAACGGGAGCAAGGTTAATCCTTTTAATGAAACATGTCCAATCAATTTTTTTAATTCGCGCTTTGTAAGCAAAAGCTTTCTTGCAGCCTTCTCGTCATCACTCTTGTCAAAAGCGTTAGCATATTTTGCAATATGAACATTAATTAAAAAAAGCTCGCTCCCCCTAAACACAGCAAATCCATCTTTCAGTGAAAGATTTCCCTGCCGAACAGACTTTATTTCATGTCCCTTAAGCGCGATGCCTGCTACGTATTTTTCGAGAATCTCATATTCAAAGGTTGCGGACTTATTTAATGCCACAATTTTCATTGCAATCTTTTCTTGCTTATAAAACTATTCCGTATTTTATCAAATTTTTTTAGATTTAAAAAAATAAAAAAAGATTGGCACACTTGTTTATCCTTTTTTTTTCAATATTGCTTTGTGCATCTTGCCAGGCATCAAGCACACTAGCAAACCCATTCGAGAAACAGCCAATAAAAATGATAATTGGCCGGGTTGATGTAATAAATAAACCCCCAAACGTAAAAGAATACCTAAAAGACTTTGGATTTAAATATGGAGGACACTCCTGCAGAACAGACCAAAATGGCATTTTTTACTTAAAAGGAGACCATGAGCTTCATGATCCGCTTTACCTATTAATCTCAAAAGGAACATATTTTATAGAAAAAAAAGTCTGCTTAGGCAATCAAGAAATAAGCCAAAAAGAATTAAAAATTGAGCCTACTGCTCCATTTAAATTTTACGAAATAAAAATTTATGACGGAAAAATTACATTCGAGGAATCTCAAACTTTCATTAAAGACAATTTCCACTCAATACCTTATGAAAAAACTATTATACTAACTCTTAATCCTGAACAGGTTTTACCAATCCAGGCATGCGCCTCAGAAAAATTTATGGCAAACAATTACACGCTCTCGCTTCCTTGCATAAAGATTCGAGGAAAAGAAGAAAAGAATCTTGCAGATAAGTCACTTTTGCGAAAAATAAAACATTGGTTAAACTTTAACGAAGCAAATATCTGTCAAACACAAAAACCATCAACTATTTGCAGGGCATTAATTAATGCGCCAAGATTAAATGGAGGGTTCATAACGGCAAAATCAAGACCAAACGTTTTAGTAAACTATATAATTTAGGAGAAACAGATGTTTAATTTTAATTCAAAATGCTCATGGTCAAGTCTTGTAACTAGCTTCATACTTGTTGCTTTGGTAAGAGTTTCATCAGCTATATTCATGACAAAAGACGCATTTACATGGTACGATTCTTTAATTTTTCCGGCGTTAACACCTTGCAACTATACTTACGGAATTGTTTGGGGAATCCTTTATTTCATAATGATATTAGCTCTTTGCATGCTTCTTGAAACCCCTAAAACGAGCTCGCAATCAACAACCTTATGGAGCGTATTTACATTACAATCGATTGCTCAAGCTGTTTGGAGTTACTGCTTTTTCGGATTGCACTCGGTAAAATATGGCTACTGGGCGTTGGTTGCAACACTAATTTTATATGTCATTTTTGTTATGGAAGCGCATAAAGTGTCCAAAAAGGCCGCGTACATTTTGATTCCGCAAGCACTATGGCTTTCTTTTGCAGTATTTCATTCATATCAATTGATGATGCTTAACTAATTAATCATCTTCGGGGCTGTGGTTTTTTGCAGCCCTTTTTTTATTTTTTTTCGACTTTAAAGCAGGCTTTTTTGTAAAAACTTTTTTAACATATTTGCATGTTAAAATAATTGGCAAACCTAATGCACAAAATAAAGCAGAACCAACTATGGCGCCTGTTCCAATTGTTAAAATGGAAAGTTGTAACCCCGGATTAGATATATTTTTAATAACCGATGGAGACAGCGCTTTATAAAAATTTTGTGTAATATTTTTAATTGCTTGTTGCGAAACTTGCGGATTAACGCTTGTTGAGGCAATTAACAAATTTTTTTCCTCAAACTTTTCGTACAATTTGCAAGCAATTTCTTCGGGGCAGCCAGATGCGATAACTGACTCTAACATATCAGAAATCATTTTTTTTCTGATCAAAGATCCTTCTTCTGTGTGAGCCAAGATATAGCGAATAGACTCAAGAAGAGAAACCCCTTCTTTTTGAAAATAGCTTAAAGCTAAAAACATTCCCTGAGCTCTCATCTCAGAACCCAAAACCTTTTCCATAATCGTACTTTTTTCATTTTCAGCATGCATATAAGTTTCAATTAAATACTTGGCATAAGGCGGAGTTTTAAGCCTGTTAAGAACAACTGCCAAACTTTCAACGCATTTTAATAATTCTGTCTCTATAACTGGCAAGTTACGAATAACGATCTCTTCAGAATCAAACGAATACAAGTTAGCCATAACAAAAATGAACTGCCTAACCTGAGTTAATTCGGAGCCGCTTAACTTACTTTTACGGCTGCGTTGTTCTAAGCTTTTTTTTAAAGCAAATAACAATCGCTGCCCATGAGAAAAAAATAATTCACCATACGCAATAGAAAGCACAGGCTTTTTGTGATCGTAGTTTATTAAAGACAAATAATCGTTAAACAAAGACGTATAATTTAATCCCTCTACTCGCTTAACAGCTGAAGCATAAGAAATAGCTTGATCCTTAGTGAAAGAAGATGGCAAACCGCACACGGATGAATTTTTATAAAAATTCAATAAAGTGGAAACCGGAAATTCACAAGACACCGCGTCAGGCTCGCTGACTTTAGACTTACTATTGGCTAGTTTTTGAAGTCGCCCCTCACCAAGCGAAAACTTATGACTAAACAGATCTCCTGCACCGAAAAACAAAACCAGCTGCAAAAAGATTCTAGAGCAAACCTTTAACGAAAACATTTTAAAGACCTTATTTCCTGATGCATTAATCATAACAACCCGCAAAATGATTTCAATCAGGGCAAAAAAAGCTCACTATTTTTATAATTTAAGGGCTTTAAGCCACAATTCTTTGACATTTAAAAAAAAATACTATTTCATGTAGCAATAAAAAATTCATGCACTTTTTTATGATTTATGAGTTTTCTTAAACCAACGAACGACCTCATGCATTTAATTAAAAACCAACTAGCATAAAGTTAACAACGGAAGAGAACAAATTATGAAAATCAAATTTATAGCTATTGTTTCATGCTTAATCTATGCAAACTCAACAAACCCCGTAACTGAGGAAGATTTTAACGCCTGGATGCAAAGAACTACCGGGATTTACTCTAATGTATTTGAAAACGCTAACAACTATTTTCAAAGAATATCGAGACGCGATTCGGAACAAAGAGACTCTATTCCGCTGACACAATTGGCTCAAAATAAATTCAACCAAGTAACGCACAAGAAACATGTTTCTCCGATAGACAAAGCCCTTAAGCAATCATTAACAGACATTCTTTATTTACAAGAACCTATTAGATTGGCCTTTATTGGCGAAAAAAAATTGGCGGCCGGCCAAACCCTCAATAAAAGTGAAATGTCTCATGTTTTTCATGAAAACCAAATAAATGGCCGCTTAGTATTTAACCTAAACAACGATATTTACTGGCTTACAAAAGCCTTTGACGGCCTTTATGACTTAGAAATATTTAAAGACATGGATCACATCAGTATGTATTCTGACGAATTTTTGTTCGCTCAATTTACCACTCAAGAGTCAATTTCAAGCGAATGGAATATAACCATAAATAAAATATTAAGCGTTTTGGACCTCCTGCAAAAATATTCCAGGCACAAAGAATTCAGCACAAACCCAGTTAAAAACAGCCAATTCAGCGAAAGAGATTCTGTTGTCGGATTGCTAAAGCAGCTTCACAAAGATTTAAAAAGGGCTTGCGAGCTTATGTCGCAAGCAGCGTAAATCTAATAACCAATCGCAACTTTATGGCTTTGATTATTAAGTTTGATTTTTGGCAGAAAATTTTTTTTGTGTTTTGCAAATGCAGCTCTGGCTTCAGAGGGAGAATGATCAAAACAAACTATAGATAGAGGATATTCGCGTTGATTGCTTAAATACTGCATAAAAACAACGTCACAATAAGCTTTATCGTTATCAAAAAAGAATATTTCTTTGTCAGGATATACTTTGCTCAACGCATTTAAAAAAGGCTCTTTATCAACACAGTTTTTTCCATCAAACTGAATCAACGGGTTTGCAGCAGTGTAAATCACTGAATCTTTAATATAAGCCCGAGAAAAATCTTTAATTAAGTTTCTGACAAACATATTCTCTTCGCGATGCTTAAAAAACAAGCTATAACTGTGCAAAGACATAAATTTATCATGAAAAATTTCATTAAAACCCCCCGCCGTCAACACATAAATAGGCAAAGCCAAAAGTGTTAGACAATGCATTAATGTATGCAATCCATTATCCGTAATCTGGCTTATGAAATACAACCCGCTCCCATGCCTTTTAAACGAAGTAATAGTATCGTCTCGATCAAAAACAAAAATAGCATTTTTTCCGATTTCAAACGTTGTTTCATGGTATTTATACTTACCCTTGATGCTAGGATCATTGTTTTCTTCAAAATGATCCAACTTTAGCTTCATTGTTCCTTCTTTTTTAATAAAGTTTTTAACTTCAACGGAAAGCCCAGAATAAGTGTGGACTGCAAAATTCAAGGTATGCAAAAACGCACAGGAAAACAAAAGAATAGATTTTTTTAGAAACATGAATTAACTCGAAGAATCCTAAAAAAATCATAAAGAATATTCGCACAGGGATTAAGTAATTAAAAAAAATAGGTGAATATATTAAAAAAATGAGCAAGATCCTAACTTTTTGATCTTGCAATTCTTGGAAGCCTAAAATGGCGTCCCCAAGGGGATTTGAACCCCTGTTTCAAGGATGAAAACCTTGCGTCCTGGACCGAGCTAGACGATGGGGACTCGGTTGAAAAATGGTGAGCCGAGCAGGAATCGAACCTGCGACCCACAGCTTAAAAGGCTGTCGCTCTACCGGCTGAGCTATCGGCTCACATCTTTTTTTGTTATCGGCATAGAGCTCAACAACGAACAAATTTTACTAGTAAATGAACCAACCTGTCAAGCGAGTTTTTTAATTTTTTTTTATTTGAGCAAAACATGACAAACAAGACAACAAATTGTAACGCCAATTATATCCATCATCGTTGACAGAAAAGGCGCCGCCGAGTTTGCAGGATCAATTTTTCTGGAATGCAAAAAGATCGGAATAATACTGCCAAGAAAGACCGAAACCACTATAATTAAAAACAAAGAAATAGCTACAGCCAAGATGCTAGGAATTTTGTTTGTCACATAGGCCGCCCTGCCGATAGAAACCAACATCAAAGTTATGCCGATGGCAACCGATACAAGTAGCTCTCTAAAAAACATGCTTTGCTTGTTTTTTCTGTTAATTTCACCCGTAGCCAATCCCCTTACAAAAAAGGTGCTTGATTGATTTCCAACATTTCCACCGGTCCCAACCAACATGGTCATAAAACTAAACACACCAAATTTGACAAGCGTGGCCTCGAAGTAGTCCATTATAAATCCAGAGATACTTTGTAATAACAACAAAGGAATAAGCCATTTACAACGCTGAAAAACAATTTCAAAAAACCTAGTGTTCGAATACTCTTCGGTAATTCCACCGGCACCAGACAATTGATAGGATTCTTCCGTTGCTTCTTCTTCGATAACATCAATTACGTCATTAGCCGTAATGATTCCCAAAAATGTATTCGCATCATCCGTTACAGGAACCGAAAGCAAATTATAATCACGAATTAAATGAGCCACCTTCTCCTGGCGATCTGAAACACTAACTTTCACGTCAATAGGTTTTAAAAAGGATATTAATTTAGTACTGGAATCATGCTTTAGTAAATCAGCAATATCAATGTATCCAGAGAGCTTAAAATCGGTATTTACAACATACAGTCGGGGCAAAATTTCAGTTCTTCGGTCATACTGTTGCAGCAAGGAAATAACTTTTTTAATCGTAAAACCTTCGTAAACCCCTAAAATATCACTATTTAAAATTCTTCCTGCGCTTTTTTCGTCTGCGCTTAAGGAGTTTAAAATCTTGTCTTGCCGCTTTTTGCCAGATAGATTAATATATTTTTCAAGGTTTTTATCAGGAATAGTTTCTAAAATATCAATCAATTCATCGCTGGGCAGCTTGTGGCAAAAATAGGCCACACGAGCATTGTCAACTTGCTGCAAAAGATAGGTTTGTACAGAGCGAGAAAGTCTATAAAAAATTTGGTAAGCTGTTTTTTCATCAAGTGCATCTAAAATTTTAAGCACACATTCATTCGACGTATTATTCAAAACTATACCGATTTGCACAGGGTGCTCTGTATTGATAAGCGCCCAAAGTTTGCGGCCAGCCTCTGAGCTACGAGTAATAATCGCATCTATGTTTTTTTCTATTTCTTTTGCATAAAAATCAGCTTGTTCTATTTTAAACGTCATGTGCACCTCTAATTTTATTGCGTTGTTTCATATAAGATATAAAATTAATATAAACTAGTCACTTTCAAACCAGATTTTTTTTCGATGAATGAAACAACAATTTTAATTTCGGAGCATAACGCAATCCGCCTTGATGTGTTCTTGAAAAACAGCATCAACAGCCACTCAAGAACGTTCTTTGCAAAAATCATCGACTCTGGTTTGGTTAAACTTAACGGAAAAATTGCTCAAAATTCCAGCCAAATCGTTATGGCTGGCGACGAAGTAGAAGTTTCTTTCCCGCAACCAATAAAAATTGACCAAAGTGAACTGAATCAAAAACTTGATATCATATTTGACCATGAAGACTTTTTAGCCATCAACAAACCGGCAGGTCTATTAACACACAAAGCGGCAAGCTCCAATACACTTAGCATAAGCGAAATATTGTCCAACCAAATGAATCTAAGCGAAGAATTTAACGACCAAGATAGGCCCGGAATAATACACAGGTTAGACAAAGACACTTCTGGAATCCTGCTTGTTGCAAAAAACGCAAAAGGATTTAACCAATTAAGTAAAATTTTTCAATCACGTGGCATAAAAAAAGCATATTTAACTGTCGCAAAAGGTGCCTGCAAAGAAAATAAATTTGTCATCGACAAATGCATTGGAAGAAGCCCAAAAAACCCAATACTCATGCAAATCGACGGAATCAACCGCAAAGACGCAAAAAGCATTGTTACAGTTTTAGACTCAAACAACGACTACCACTTGCTACAAGTTGAAATTCTAACTGGAAGAACCCACCAAATTAGAGTGCACTTACAAAGCGAAGGTCTCCTTGTTGTAGGCGACGATAAATACGGATTTGTCGATCAAGGTTTAATTTCAAGACAAGCGCTACATGCAGCGTACGTCGAATTTCAGTACGAAGGTAAATCAATAAAACTCCAATCGCATCTACCAGAAGACTTTAATAACCTATTGAACAAACTTAACCTAAAAAATCCTGAAAAAATAAATTTTTAACGTAAAACTCTAAATTTAGAGCCATTTAAAAGTTCGATTTTTCTTAAAGCTTCAAATGGACTGCACAGCGAGCTCTTTCAATAGAATTATTCCGTATTTGAATGTTGTTGAAATATTTTTTAGAATTGAATCAAATTTTTTATAGAAAATAAGTGCTTAAATTAAAATTAAATGAAAGTTTGCAGCCCTCGTGCGGGGCTGTTTTTTTTGTCCTTCCAAAAAATTTCGAAAACTCAAAATCGTTATCGTTTGAAAATGCAAAGCAGCTATTACCTGATGCCATGGCGTTATTGACACATCATAAATTCACTGGTGCAGAAGATCAAGTATGTCACATCGTTAATAAAGTAGATGGAGTGCTTACAAAATTATTTTTCGTTGGTGCGGGGGATTTGGAAAAATACAAGCATATTTCAGATTTCACTAAGTACAGAAATGCGTTAGGCGTTATCGTTGATCAAATAAAAAAATATCAGATTAGTTGTTCTTACGTTGAGCTTATAAACTTCGTGCCGCAGTTGATCGATGAAGAAAATTTTTTGCATGAATCTTTTGTCGCACTACTAATGGCTCAGTATGAATTCAATGTTTTCAAAGATGCTCGCAACAAAAAAGAAAATTCTTTACTTGAATTAAACATTGTTTCTAGAAGCATAAACAGTGAAAAACAAAGTGCTATTTTGAAAAAAGCTGAAATCTTCGCAGAAGCTATTAACATGGTTAGAGGATTAGGAGACCTTCCTGCGAACATAGCAAACCCGTCGTTTATTTGTGAAAAAGCTAAAGATGTTGCAAAAAAATACAACTTAGAATTCAAGTCCTTTGGAAAAGATAAAATGAAAGAGCTTGGAATGGGCGGCGTTCTTGCTGTTGGATCAGGTTCTGTCAATGAGCCTCAATTTTTTGAAATCAAATTTACATCCAAAAACCCTGGAGCAAAAACAATTGCCGTGATAGGTAAAGGCGTAACATTTGATACAGGCGGCGTTAGTTTAAAGCCTTCAAACTACATGAACGGCATGAAGTATGATATGTCTGGCGCAGCAAGTACGATTGGTATTGCTCAAATAGTTGCTCAATTAAATCCTAACGTCAACGTCGTGTGCATTGCGCCTTTAGTAGAAAATATGCCCTCAGGTTCCGCGTACAGGCAAGATGACATAGTAACCCACATGAACGGTATCACAACCGAGGTAAACAACACTGACGCTGAAGGAAGGCTCATTTTAGCTGACGCAATATGTTATGCAGAAAAATATTATAAGCCAAATATTATAATTGACATTGCAACTTTAACTGGAGCTTGCGTTGTAGCTCTTGGACACTTTTTCACAGGAATGTTCACAAATGATCAAACAATTGCTGATGAACTAAAAAAAATAGGCGATCATGCCGGAGATTTTGTGTGGCAACTTCCTTGTGATGATAATTTTGACAAAGGAATTGAGTCGAGCGTTGCCGACATTTCCAACACAGGAAAATCAAGTTTTAGCGGAGGAGCAAGCACTGCCGCATGTTTTTTAAGAAGGTTTGTAGAACAAGCATCGTGGGTTCATTTAGATATTGCCGGAACCGAAGCTGACATGCCAATAAAATCTTACCTTGGAAAAACAGCAACTGGCGCATCTGTAAGACTGATTTCTCGGTTTATTTTGGAATATTTCTAAAAAAATCTTGAGCCTACGGATAAAAATAAGTGAATATTCGTAAAAATAATTTTATCCCGGCGAATGAATCTTTTTAGAAAAAAAATACTAAAAATAAATCTTATCTCTACTTTTTTGCTCTGCTTGAACCAAACCCTTTTTGGTGGTGATACACTAAAAGATTCATTACCAGAAAACACAACTCAATCAGAGCAAAAAAAGTTTAATGGAAACTTAACTACACCGTTCATTATGAGCGACGGATCTTATTGCTTAGATTCTCAATTTAGAAGTTATTACGCTCCAAAAAATAGGTTCAACTTATTTTCAAATCTTACAGATTTGTATTATGGAGGTTCGATAAAAACCGATTATTATGGCGCGAGAAGAGCTGACACGTTACGAAAAGACTTCATAGACGACTCGTTTGATCAATTTAGAAACAGAAACGAATTTTCTTTGGCATTTAGTCATAAAGTAGATGAATATCGAGTTAGACCCGTTGCTCAAGGACAAATCACAATAGGAAACACCACTTTTGGACGAGCTATTAACAAAGTTAAAAACTTGGACAAAGAGCTTGAATTAAATAAATATGATGCCATTTTCCCACCGGTAAAAATTAATTTACTTGAAGCATGGATGCAGGTAAACATCGATCAATTATTTTCAAACAATGAACCATTTGCTATGAGTGCAAAAATAGGCTTCTTCCCTTTCTTTGTTGGCCGTGGAATCAGCTTAGGAGATTGGTATAATGGCGGATCAAACTTGTTTGGTTTTGCAAAAACAGGCGTATTCAGGCACTCTCCAAAGTACGCGCCTGGATTTTTATTCTCAGGTGAATTAATAAAAAAAACACTGCATTATGACTTTTACTATAGCCCTGCGGTAACAGAAGAAGTTTATCTTGCTTCCACGGGATATCTAGCTACAACTCAAGAAGAACCGTTGTCTGAAAGACACATTTTTGCCGGAAGATTAAAGTACGCTGTAGATTTTTATGACAACTCAAAAAGTTACTTTGAGCCATACTTCGTTTACTACAATTCCCCTCGTCAATCAATTTTCACAAATTATGATGCTCATTTAAAAAATTTAACTTTAGGATTCATGGTTGACCACAAAGCTAAGGGATTCGAAATTAACGGGGAATTTGCAAGGCAATTCGGAAGGCTAAGCGTTAGAGAAAAACTAAACACATTTCGTCCAGACATTGTTAAATTTGTTGGGACAAATACCAGCGGAGCCAAAGCTTACGATGCGCCGATAAGCCCTAATTTTTTACGTCCTTTTAGTGGAGTTGTAGGAACAGAAACAATTTGTGACAAAGACGGAGTCGCTTATGCTCAAGGCGCTTCGGCCACAACAAATGCGTACTATGCGTTACCAAGAAATTTAAACGAATGGAGAGAGGAAGGATCGTTTCTGCCAGAAAATCAAAGATTTTTTGAACATCATCCAAGCTATGATGTAGAACTTGCAGGAGCTATGGCAACGATCGATATGCGTTACACATTTGATGAATATCCGTTCAAAGTTGCGGCCTCATTTGGATACTTTTCTGGAGATCGCTACTTAAATGACGCCGTTGATAATTTTGTCGCATCTCCGTCGCTTAGTCGTCCATTAAAAAATCAGCCGACAAGAAGCGCGAAAAACTTTTTACCTTTAAGAGATTTTTATTATAGAGGTTTATGGGCACTACCAATGATTATGTTCAATTCAGGAAGAGTACCTAGACCATACGATTTATCTGTTTCAGACGGAATTGCATACAACGAAACAGATGCGGCAACTGATTTAATTTATGGAACAATTGGATGCACATTCAGCTTTGGAGAAACCTTTTCAAAATTAGTTATAAGCCCTTGCGTTGGTGCTTACTGGAAACACTCTGACACTCCTATCTGGGATATAAAATTAGATCAACCTGGCTTGATAGCAGACGAGCAAAGAGTTAACGCGGAAAACGCATTCATTTTGTCAGAAAGACCATCTCCATTGCTAAAAGCCTCGGATTATTCTTACAGAGCATTGCAAGGATGGCAAACAACCAAATTCGCAAATAAATTTTTAGGCATGGAGGTTAGCTGTTTAGCTAGCTATCAAGTTACTGAAAATGTAGACATTGCGCTAAAGGTTGGAATTTTTATGCCAGGCCAATTCTATAAAGATATTGAAGGAACACCAAACTCTAACACTCAAAGAAAAGGTGAAAGAATTGCTTCAAACGGCACATTTAATGCTGTAGCAGAAAATCCAGGACTTGGTTATAATGCTGCATATGGAGCCAACTTAAGAATTGGATACACCTTTTAAATGATTGACCTAGAGCAGCTAAGAAAAAAAATAGAAGAGCATTTAAGCAAAAGCGCCGAAAGCTCTTCTAAAAAAACATTAAAACAACTGAGTACAGACATTTTTTTTACTCCTAAGGTTGAGCTTGAATTAAAAAAAAAGTCGATCAAAATTCATAACGCAGTTAAAAAGAATGAAGAAAAATTCAAACGAAACTATATTTGCATAGGCGTTGACTCATCTCAAATTTATCCATCTAAGCATGAAGGTGTTGATGTCGCCATTTTTTATAACGCAGCAGTAATATTTGATTATTCAAGGACCCCTGCAACTTTCGACGTTATTCACGAAACAACAATCTTGTTCCCTGAGGAAGCTGAAGACCTGCTTGGAGAAATAAATTTTTATTCAAAAGAATTAATTGACGTGCTTCGACAAATTGAAGAACTAAAATTTAGTGCTTCAGTTGCTAGAAAATTCCACAATAAAAAAAATGTGTTAATTTTGCTAGATGCAAGCCTCTCGCTCGCAACCTTGATATCTCTTCCAAAACTTGAGGAGCTTTTTTTAGAAGCTTTCTCATCACTAAAAAGTTTAAAAAACTCAAGAATCGTGTCTTACATATCGAGCCCAAAAACAAAAGAATTACTAACTTGTTTAAAAAATGCGCTTTGCTTAAAAAAATATTTCGATCGTGAAAAATGCGCCGGTGAATGCACCTCAAATTTTTGTAGCGGCCAATTAAAAGTGGACGCTGACTTACCATGGAGCAAGGAATTTTGTGACCTATTTTTTGAGAAGGAGTCTCTTCTATTCTGCTTTAAAAACTTTGGTCAGGAAGTTTGCAAGCTTGAAGGAATAAATAACTCTATAGAAGAATCCCTTTCAATAATTAAAGACCAAGTTGAAATCGGCCAAGGATATCCGTTAGCGCTCACAGAAGCACACGTAGCTTGCTCGATTAGCAAATTTGAAAAAGAGGCTGTTTACAAACTAATTGAGAAAAATGTTGAAGAAAAAATTAGTCAAAAGCAGCGATTAAAAAAATCTTTTTTCGGATAAATCAATCCTAAATTTGGAAAAAAAGCCTTTAACAAACCCCTTTTCCAAATTTATAAATAACAGTTATTTAGCCAAATTAGGCAAAAGCAAATTCTCTTCCAAGTGCATAAGATCAGTTAAACAAATTCCTGTTACTTCATTTTGCCACTGTTTATAGATCTCTTTATATTTATCTTTTTCTCCATCATGAGGCTGGCCATAAGAATGGGCCGACATAGGAGCCTGTAAATCAGACTGCGATTGCGGAATCCAAAAAATATTTAAATCATAGCTGCGATTATTTTCATTGTAACTAAGCTCCACTTCTTTGCTGTAAAAAAAATCATTATCAAAAAAGAAAACCTTATATCCAGGATATTGAGAGCTAATTGCGTTCAAAAACACTTCTTTATTAACAGCATTATTATGATTGTTTCCATGAAATGCACAGTAAATAACTGAGTCTTTTACAAAAGGAGTTCCGGGATTCCAATAAATACCTGGCAAATCTCCGAAGATTTTTTCTTTAGGAACATCTATATTATTAAAATATTTCAGAAGAAGATCGTCGCATCTATTTATAAAATATTTGTGAAAATTAGAATTTGCTAATCCAAGGAAATTATCATGACTAAAATTATATGCGTCACTAAAATTTGTTGCTGTAATAATAAACATAGGAATATTTAGTTTATGAGCTTCTGATAGCAATGAATGAATATTTGTATTTGTCTTTAAATAACGTCCTCCATGATGAGTTATGGTTTCATCCCTATCAAAAACCAAAATTGTCTTTGCATCTATTACAAAAGAAGTAACCTTAAGGCCATTAGGTGTATCTGCAGATTTATAGCTGGACGAAAATAAATTAAAATCTATAGATATTGTTTTATTTTCAAGCGATGCACTGCATAAAGCAACATCTTTTACTTGGTAAAAATTTACAGGTTTTTTGACTTCTGAATTAAGGTACGCGACCAAAATAAAAAAAAATGCTATAGCAAGTTTTGCACACCTTTTTAAATACATTTATTCTCCGCTTATTAATTAAATTTCATCTTGATAAATCACTAAAGATTATAAACACTAAAAACGTTATTTTTAAGTAAAAAATCACAGCAAAACACAAGTAAGCTTGTAACTATACGCGTTTCTCTATAAGGATTTTTTAAAAACAGTTGATGGGTTGAAGGAGGGCGAATAGCGCAGATTAAAATAAAAACAAATGGAGCTGTACCTGCAAATGAGGGACTGCAAAAACACGTATTAAATGAAGTGAAAAAGCAAAGAATAAAAGAAAGAAAAAGGGGGGAGTTAAACCCTGGTGGGACCTATTTTTCCGGACCGTTACCAGTCAAGTATTTTCGGCGTATCGGACTTTACTTCTGTATTCGGAATGGGAACAGGTGTTTCCCCGATACTATAGCCACCA